>OGGZ01000887.1_pt1 | contig 29699 bp, 17 predicted proteins | sample 1571371 | NCBI WGS metagenome assembly OGGZ01 (sample SAMEA2582025, study PRJEB24529) | metagenome | biome: Human gut stool | place: China | collected 2011
CCTGTCGGATCCGCCTGCTGTTGACTTTTTATTGTTCACCTCTATAAACGAAATAATATCACAAAAGTTCTTTATTTATTTGATCTTTTTACGATTCAGAACCACTTTTGCAAAATCGCAACTTTCCTTTTGCCGCTTTAAAACAGATTTTCCACCTTCAGGAATCTCTCCTGTTCTTCCTTTACCTTAGAAGCCGTACCTACGACACAGAGCAGATCCTCCTGCATGAATGCCCGGATATGCGCGGACAGTGCCCGGATATCCTCAACGGTAGCGGACAGCAGCTCGTCACGTTCTCTCTGTAATGCTGCATCGTCCAGTCCCGTCATATAGGCACTCAGAGAATACAGTCCCTTCGCTGCCGGATTCATAGGCACATCCAGATCACTGACAGCACCGATGATATACTGGGTCATGGTACGCTCATCCGCGGTAAATTCTGCGATGGCATCCGCTGCCTTCTCATATACATCAATCGTCTTGCCGAGGTTGGGATCTCTGTATGAGACAAAATAGCTGTCACCGGATCTGCCGAAGCTGCACATACAGCCGTAGGCGCCGCCCTTTACACGGACATTGACCCACAGATATTCATAGCCCAGCATGACCTTCAGCACTCTTAGGGCTCCGGTATATTTCAGTCCGCTCTTGCGGAAATTACCGGCACGACATACATAATTGACCTGACCGGAGGTTAAGAAGCCTTCGTTCTTCCGGGAGACTTCCGGAATATAATGTGCTTTTTCCACGGATCCGGTATAGAGTGCTGCCTTGAAGGCTTCCACCGGGGCATCCAACAATCCCACTGCCTTCTCTTCACCGACGAAATCCACCATGAGATTCTCCGGACGGAAGATCATCTTTAATAACGTCTGTAAGATCTCCACCAGTTCTTCTTTTTTCTCGTCAAAATGTGCTTCCAGCCCGGTGATCAGGCGGTAGAACGGAATGCCGGAGATCTCCTCACTGACAGCTCCGGGAATACTGCCGTAGGACATGGCTCTTCCGGCTGCCACGCTGTGTCCGCCGGAGGTCATCTGTGCCTGCATGCGGGACTTGCCCTCCGCCAGGATCTCATAGAGACGCTTGGTGTCCGTGAAATCACTGGTCATGACGATCTCACGCATCAGATCGATGGCATCCGCAATACGATCATAGAACACCTTCGTCTTCAGCCCCAGAGTCAACGTAAATTCATCCGTATCCTGCAATCTGCCATACACATTGTTCACCGCAGCCATGCCGCCGGTGACCAGGTTCATCTCATTATAGAGATCTCCATAAGTATAGTTTTCTGTATTGAGGAGTCCAAGACAGCCTTTTAAGATGCCGATATACGGAAAATATTTTCCGGGGATCTGATCCAGTCTGAAGATCAGACGTAAGTAACCAATACCGTTGGTAAACAGATCATGATACAAAAGTGTGGTATCACCAATACTCCGTACCTCGTTCACCGGGAGATTTGCCTCTTTTTTCATATCCTCCCGCTTCAATAGAGGAATCTTCTCCAGGTCTTCCTTCGCATCCTCGCTCTCCTGGAACTCGGTCAGTTTACGGAAGGTCTCTTTTACAGCTTCCAGTTCTTCCGGACTCATGACCGCTTTCACCTGTGCCATTTTCTCACGCTGTTTCTGTTCCTGTTCCTCTAAAAGTCCAAGCTTCGGCTGCAGGATCACCACGCTGCGATGCGTATTGTCCAGCAGGTATTTTTGTACCAGGCCCTCAAAATATCCGGTCTTAACCTCCTTACGAAGCTCGGCAAAGGTATTGTTCGCCTCGATATGAATGAACGGCAGTCTGTCGTCATACAGCCAGCTGTCCAGCACCTGTAAACCATACATCAGTCCCTTGGGATAAGAACCGAAATCTGCCTCTCTGTATTTGAATTCGTAGTAATTGATACCGGCAAGCAATGCCTTCTCGTCGAAGCCTTCCGCTGCCAGCTTCTCGAGTACTTCTTTCGTTACCTGTAAAAATTCCTGTTCTTTTTCTACGGAAGTATCCTTCGCCACGACACTGAAATATGGCTGACGGATACCGTTCTCGTAGATGCTGTAGACATCCTTGCCAATGCCACGGTCTACCAGCGCCTGCTTTAAGGGTGCACCCGGTGCGGAGCACAGCGCATAGTCCAGGATCTGAAAAGCAATGTAAAGCTTCGGATCCAGGCTGTCACCGACGCAGAAATTCTGGGACAGATAGGTATTCTCTTCTTCGTCCTCTCCCTCGCCGATGGGACAGTCTCTGACAATACGGCCAGGTTTGTCGAAAGCCGACTCCTCGGTCACTTCGGAGTCCACCTTAAGAACATCGTAAGCAGACAGATAATGTTCATCGATAAAGGTCAGCTTCTCCGCCATATCCATGTTACCATAGAGATAGATATAGCTGTTGGAGGGATGATAGAACTTCCGGTGAAAATCCAGAAACTCTTCGTACGTCAGCTCCGGAATCACCTCCGGATCGCCTCCGGACTCACAGCCATAGGTGGTATGCGGATACAGAGAGTTCATGATCTCCCTCTCCAGCACATCATCCGGAGAAGAAAATGCTCCCTTCATCTCATTGTAGACCACACCGTTGACCTTCAGCTCTTCCTCGTCACCTTTGAGCTCATAATGCCAGCCTTCCTGCCGGAAAATGGATTCGTTTGTATAAATATTCGGGTAAAATACGGCATCCAGATAGACATGCATCAGGTTCTGGAAATCCTTGTCATTACAGCTTGCCACAGGGTATACGGTCTTATCCGGATAGGTCATGGCATTTAAAAAGGTATTTAAAGAACCTTTTACCAGTTCCACAAAAGGATCCTTCACCGGGAATTCCTTCGAGCCGCATAATACGGAGTGCTCCAGGATATGTGCCACGCCGGTGGAATCCTTCGGGGTGGTACGGAAACCAATGTAAAATACTTTGTTCTCATCGTCATTGGATACCAGTGCCACTCTTGCTCCGGTCTTCTTATGACGGCACAGATAGGTCACGCTGTTGATGTCGGGGATCTCCCGTTTCTCTATGATCTCGTATGTGGATAAATCTTCTACTCTCATTTTTGTTTCCTCTATTATTCTATCTCAGTTTAATTCTGGCTTAAACGATTTGTTCGTGCTGCGCTCTCTCGAAATCGTAACGCCCATTCGCAATTCGGACTATCGTCCTTCTTGCTCATGTTCGTTTGCTCCCCTCATAGAAAGCCTTCGCTGCCTGCAAGCAGTCGCGTATGCTTTCTATGGGTGAGCTTAATCTATCAAAAGCCCGCCAGTGCCAGCTTGCTCATGGAGATTTCCTGGATCACGACGCCCTTTGCCTCTTTTTCTTCCGGGGTCATGGCGGTCAGTTCCCGGATGTTCAGCTCCTTCGTCACATACCGTTTCTTCCCTCTGCCGAAGATCCCTTTTTTCTCCTCGATGATATTGATCTTCACTCTTGCCTTGATCCGGTCGTAGATCTTGACCAGAAAGCTGTCCGGCTTCAAATAATACAGATGGGTTTCCAGCGTATCCTCGGGATCCACTTCCTTTTCCGCTAAAATATAGCGTTCCACGATCAGGCGGAATTTAAACGCCACATCATCCTGCTCCAAAAGCTCTGCAAAAGTATATTTTGCACCTATGTAAACCTTTGCCGTGTCCTGCAGACTGTATTTATAGTTCTCATAAACTGTCTTTTGCATTGTTGTCGATATCCTCAATCTTGAAACCGCTCATCCGCACCGCATCCTCGATCATTTTGCGGGACATGCCGGTCTCCTCCATCAGTTCCTCTATGGTCACCTTGCGTTGCAGTTCCTCCGCCAGTTCTCTGGCTTTGTCCGCCACCTTGTTGACTTTGTCTTCCACCCGCTTGTCGATCTTGGAATTCTCCGCATGCTCGGCAATATATTCTTCCATGGCATCCATGATCATCTTACCCAGCATTCCTTCCACTTCCTGTGGTTTCTCCAGACTGCCCAGCATCGTAACACCAAAAGACAGTGCCAGATTACCTTCACCTACCAGATCCTCCAGCAGAACGCCCTGTCCGGCGTAAAGCTTCGCGATCTCCGCCACATCTGCCAGATGAATCTCGATCAGGCGCTGCTGCGCATCCGCCTCACCTGCCATGGCAGACATAGCAAATGCCAGCTTCTCCCCATCAGTGTAGGTGGGTAACTCCGCCACCTCGTCCAGATATTCCTGTAAATAATCCTTTTCCTCATCCGTCAGGAATTCGTCGGGATCCATGGGCTGTCCGATACCTATTTTATGTTTCAACAGATAGTCAAATACCATCTGCAATTGTTCACCGCTTAAGTCAAGTTCCGCGAAGGCATCCTTTACCTGTTCTTCGCTGATGCAGTTCCCCTGCTCCCTGGCGGTCTTGCGGACCTGCTCCAGGGTCTGGGCAAATAATATTTCTTTGTTCATATAAAAATTCTCCTTTTAAATAATCCACTTTCTCCGTGCTTCGTCCTTTGCCTGCGAGTGGTCATGACATCTGCCTCTTACAATAATACACTTTCTAAATCCACTTTCTCCGTGCTTCGCACTCTCGAAAGTGTACATCCATTCGCAATCCGGACGTTTCGTCCTTCTTGCTCATGTCTGTTCGATTTGCTAATATCCGCACGGCATTGCCTGCGAGCAGTCATGCCGTAACGGATATTGCAAATCTTTATTTCACGTGCTCGTGTGTAAACAGATGATACTGGCAATATTCGTAATTGCCGTTGCATTTGGAGCAGAAACGGAACTCCAGGCTTGGATCGTCCTCTTCCGTCCTGCCACAGACCGCACATTTATGTCTCGTAACTTTTGCCCGTCCGGCATTTGATTTTTTCTCGAACTGGGCCTTGCGGTGCATCTGTTTCGGCGAGATGCGGCTTCTGTGCAGACGATAAAAGTATAACACAAAATTCAGTAAAGATGCTATGATTGCAAATCTGGTGAACACACCACCTTTGATCACGTAGTACAGCATTAAGACTGCATCCAGAATTCCCATCCATTTCATCTTCACAGGGATCACGAACATCAAAAGCACCTGCATATCCGGATAGGTGGCTGCAAACGCGAGGAAGATCGACAGATTAATATAATATGTGCTGAAAGCATAAGATCCTTTGTAAAAATATGCGGATGCAATTTCCGTAGGCAGACTGCCATACATCAGATACACCACCCCCATACACAAAAAGCTTCCAATTATGGTGAACAGCATGCCCGAGAAAATATACACATTATAACGGTAGGTCCCCCAGGTGCGCTCCAGCGTAGTACCAAGACTGTAATAGAAAAACAACATAATGATCGTGAAAATGCCCAGACTTTCCGGAGGTACAATGACCCAGGTCACCAGTCTCCAGATCTGTCCGTGCAGGATCCGGTAAGGATCCAGCGTCAGAAATCCCAGCAGATAAGTATTGCTTGCCCTTCCCATCATTTCGATCACATATCCCGCCACGTAACACATGATCAGAATCAGCGTCAGGTTCGGAATGGCATATTTGCCGAATTTTTTTTCAAATTTACTCATAAAGTCGATTCTCCGTTTCTATTCATTTCTATTCGTTTCTATATTGTAACGATATGGAACGTTTTCCAATAGTTACCTATTCGTTTTTTCTCTATCGAGATTGTAACATCCACAGGACAATAAGTAAACCGCACGTTCAAAAGTTTATAGAATTACTATTTATTTAATTTTTTCTTTACACAATTTTAACGACAGCGTTTTGTCTTTGTTCGTTGCAATATCGTTTTTTTTGTCGTATAATGAAAAAAGTTTTGTGAAAGAAAAGTCGCATATATTAAGAAGTAATTCTGTAACTCATCATTGACCTTCTGAATGGTTACAGCATTTTATCAGGAAGGATGTATCACATGAATTCACAGGAAAAATACGCAACACTCGGCATAGATATCGGTTCTACCACTGTCAAGATTGCGATTTTAGATGAGCACCACAATATTTTATTTTCCGATTATGAGCGTCACTTCGCCAATATCCGGGAGACTCTGTCTGCCCTTCTTAAGAAGGCTTATGACCAGCTGGGCGAATTGCAGCTGCACCCCATGATCACCGGCTCCGGCGGACTGACGCTAGCCAATCATTTAGGCGTTCCTTTTACGCAGGAGGTGGTAGCTGTGGCTACTTCCCTGCAGGAGCTGGCACCCAAGACCGACGTAGCCATTGAGTTAGGCGGTGAGGATGCGAAGATCATCTATTTCGAAGGCGGTAACGTGGAGCAGCGTATGAACGGCATCTGCGCCGGCGGTACCGGTTCCTTCATCGACCAGATGGCAAGTCTGATCCAGACGGATGCTTCGGGCTTAAACGAATATGCGAAAAATTATAAATCCCTCTACACCATCGCGGCCCGCTGCGGTGTATTTGCCAAGACCGATATCCAGCCGCTGATCAACGAAGGCGCTACCAAGGAAGACCTGTCCGCTTCTATTTTTCAGGCTGTGGTGAACCAGACCATTTCCGGCCTGGCATGTGGTAAACCGATCCGGGGGCATGTAGCATTCTTAGGCGGACCGTTACATTTCCTGTCTGAGTTAAAGACCGCTTTCATCCGTACTTTAAATCTGGATGACGAGCACATCATCGATGTGGACAACTCTCATCTGTTCGCAGCCATCGGCTCCGCATTGAATGCAAAGGAAGATGTCTGCATCAGCCTGTCCGATATGGTGAAAAAGCTGTCCTCCGATATCAAAATGGAATTTGAAGTGGAACGTATGGAGCCCCTGTTTGCAGACAAGGCTGCATATCAGGAGTTCGTAGAGCGTCACAGTAAGCATCATGTAACCACCGGTGATTTGCAGTCCTATCAGGGCAAGGCATTCCTGGGTATCGATGCCGGTTCCACCACCACGAAGATCGCACTGGTGGGCGAGGACGGATCCCTGTTATATTCCTTCTACTCCGGCAATGACGGAAGTCCATTAAAGACTGCGATCCGTTCCCTGAAGGAGATCTACTCTCTCCTGCCCGAGGGTGTGGAGATCGTGCGCTCCTGTTCCACCGGTTACGGCGAAGCGCTGATGAAGGCCGCTTTCCTGTTAGATGACGGCGAAGTAGAGACCGTGGCACATTATTATGCCGCAGCATTTTTCGATCCCAGCGTCGACTGTATCTTAGACATCGGCGGTCAGGACATGAAGTGCATCAAGATCAAGAATCAGACCGTAGACAGCGTACAGTTAAATGAGGCTTGTTCCTCCGGCTGCGGTTCCTTTATCGAGACCTTTGCGAAGTCCCTGAACTACACCGTACAGGATTTTGCACAGGCTGCCCTGTTCGCAGAGCATCCCATCGACCTGGGTACCCGTTGTACCGTATTCATGAACTCCAAGGTAAAGCAGGCGCAAAAGGAAGGTGCTTCCGTAGCGGATATCTCCGCAGGACTTGCCTACTCCGTTATCAAGAATGCTTTATTTAAGGTGATCAAAGTCTCTGATGCTTCTGAGCTTGGTAAAAATATCGTGGTACAGGGCGGTACCTTCTATAACGATGCCGTTCTGCGCAGCTTTGAGAAAATCGCAAACTGTCAGGCCATCCGTCCCGACATCGCCGGTATCATGGGTGCTTTCGGTGCGGCGCTGATCGCCAGAGAGCATTACGAAGACGGTTATGTGACCACCATGCTGGATTATCAGAAGATCTGCGACCTGCAGTTCGAAACCAGTATGGCAAAATGCAAGGGCTGTACCAACAACTGCCGTCTGACCATCAACAAATTCTCCGGCGGCCGTCAGTTCATCTCCGGAAATCGTTGCGAACGCGGTATCGGTGGTCAGAAGAATGCCCATAATGTGCCGAACTTATACGAATATAAATTGCATAGATTATTCTCCTATGAATCCCTGGACGCCGACAAGGCTCCCAGAGGTGTGGTAGGTATCCCCAGAGTACTGAATATGTACGAGGACTATCCGTTCTGGTTCACATTTTTCACCGAACTGGGCTACCGCGTGGTGCTCTCTCCCAGCTCCAATCGTAAGATCTACGAGCTCGGTATTGAGTCCATCCCGAGTGAATCCGAGTGTTACCCGGCAAAGCTGGCGCACGGTCATGTGACCTGGCTGATCCGACAGGGTATTAAGTTCATCTTCTATCCTGCGCTGTTCTATGAGCGCAATGAGTTCGAAGATGCGAACAACCATTACAACTGCCCCATCGTTACTTCTTATTCCGAGAATATCAAGAATAACGTGGAGGAGATTGCCGGCGGTGAGATCACCTTCCGCAATCCGTTCATGTCCTTCAGAGATCTGGGAACGGTGACGGATGCACTGACGAAGGAATTCACCGAAATTCCCGCCGCTGAGATTGCCGTAGCCTGTGAAAAGGGCTGGCAGGAGCTGGCGAATGCCCGTCACGATATGGAGAAAAAGGGCGAAGAAACGCTGGAATACTTACGTCAGACCGGCAAGCGCGGTATCGTGCTGGCTGGCCGTCCTTATCATGTAGACCCGGAGATCAACCACGGTATTCCCGAGCTGATCACCTCCTACGATATGGCAGTGCTGACGGAGGATTCCATCTCCCATCTGGCAAAACCGGAGCGTCCCCTGATCGTATCCGACCAGTGGATGTATCACTCAAGACTTTACGCCGCTGCAAGCTATGTGAAGACGGTAGAGAATCTGGATCTGATCCAACTGAATTCCTTCGGCTGCGGTCTGGATGCCGTCACCACCGATCAGGTGAACGATATCCTCTCCGGCTCCGACAAAATCTACACCTGTTTAAAGATCGATGAAGTCAACAACCTGGGTGCGGCACGTATCCGTATCCGTTCCCTGTTGTCCGCGATCCGTGTCCGTGAGAAACTGGGCAAGCACCGCACCATCCGTTCTTCCGCTATTGAGAAGGTACCGTTTACCGAAGAGATGCGCAAGGACTACACCATCATCTGTCCGCAGATGTCCCCGATCCATTTTGAGATCCTGCAGCCTGCGTTCAATGCCTGCGGTTACAATTTCGTCGTATTAGACAATGACAACAAACATTCCGTGGATGTAGGTCTGAAATATGTCAACAACGATGCCTGCTATCCTTCCCTGTTGGTAGTCGGTCAGATTATGGAAGCACTGTTGTCCGGCAAATATGACCTGAACAAGACCGCCATTATCATGAGCCAGACCGGTGGCGGATGCCGTGCGACGAACTATATCGGCTTCATCCGTCGTGCCCTGAAGAAAGCAGACATGGAGCAGATCCCTGTCATCTCCCTGAACCTGGCGGGTATCGAGAGCAATCCCGGCTTCCATCTGAATGCGGATCTGATGCTGCGTGCAGCGATAGGTGCCGAGTTCGGTGATATCTTCATGCGTTGTGTCTACCGGATGCGCCCTTATGAAGCAACTCCGGGGTCTGTGGATGCCCTGCACAGAGAATGGCTTAAGAAGGTACAGGATTTTGTATCCGCAAAGCATATCAGCATTGGCAAGTTCCGCAGGATGTGTACCGAGATCATCCGGGATTTCGATGCGGTTCCGGTGCTGGATATCAAGAAGCCACGTGTCGGCATCGTTGGCGAGATCCTGGTAAAGTTCTCTCCTGCCGGCAACAATCATCTGGTAGAGCTGTTAGAGAGCGAGGGTGCGGAAGCTGTGGTTCCCGACCTGCTAGACTTCATGCTGTACTGCTTCTACAACCAGATTTACAAGGCAGAGCACTTAGGCACCAGCAAAAAGACCGCGAAGATCTCCGCGCTGGGCATCTGGGCGATCGAGCATATCCTGCGCGGCTCTGCCGTGAAGGCATTTGAAGAAAGTAAGCATTTCGATGCACCCACCAGCATCTACAAGATCGTCTCCTATGCGGAGCCCATCGTATCCATCGGCAACCAGACCGGTGAAGGTTGGTTCTTAACCGGTGAGATGGTCGAGCTGATCAAGGAAGGCGTACCAAACATCGTATGTACCCAGCCCTTCGGCTGCCTGCCGAACCACGTCGTAGGTAAGGGCGTTATCAAGGCCCTGCGGAAGGCATATCCTTCCTCCAACATCGTGGCCATCGACTACGATCCCGGTGCCAGCGAAGTTAACCAGCTCAACCGAATCAAGCTCATGCTCTCCACCGCCCAGAAGAATCTGAAAAAGGGCGAGGGTGTGGAATAAAGAAACTATTTTTGAGTAGCCTACCCAGTCGATAGCACTGTCATAAGGCAAGCTACACCCGCGGCAGGGGATTCGCAGGATCCCTGCTGCGGGTGTTTTTGACATCCCAATTATTTTTCACCAATTATTTTTTCTTGACAAATCTCTTTTCAAGCTTCCGTATATCATGCTATAATGTGTTTTAATATTAAGCAGCCGCCGTCCTAATTTTCTGCATGGTTTCATGCCGCACGAATCATAACACTAATACCCGTGCACAGCGCCTGTGACATCGTGATCTCCGCCTGTATGTAGTGATATCTACGGCACAATACATATGTGCAGTTTCCTGTTGGTCATTTTCGCTATAAGCTGTTTTGGGGCTGTTTTAGTACAAAATTTCTTATATTTCTTCTTTTTTTGTATCAAATTTGCCTTTTTTATTAAATCTAATACAATTCCCCCTTTTTTCACTTGAAAATCCATTGTTTTTGTATTTTTTTCCGCTATTTCCCCCTATTTACACCAAAACATTTCGAAAGGAGTTTGCATGATCCAAAATTTAGACGCCCACCTTAACAAATTGCAGGCACAATGTGACTACCTGCGTCACAAGCTTTCTACTTTTCCGGAAGGAGAATTATCTATTCAAAAAAATGGTTCTTACCACCGCTGGATTATTAAAAATAAGGAGCAGTCTGTATATTGCTCAAAGTCAAATCGTTCTCTCGCGGAAGTTATGGCTTTAAAGAAATATTACTCTCTTCTACTGTTTGAAGCCGAAGAAGAACTCTCCCTGCTCAATTTTTATATAAAATCCCATGAAAAAAAGAATTCAGCGGTCAATCGTTCCAAGCCTCTGACATCCTCTGACCTGTTGACAGAGTCTTCTCCTTATTACCCATTACTGCAAAGCTATTTTGCAAAGGACAAGCTTCCTGTGTCTGCGCAGAAATGGTGCGCGGAGAGCTTTGAAACCAATTCTTCTCATCCGGAAAATCTGATCCATACCACACTGGCCGGGCATAAAGTCCGCTCAAAATCTGAAGTTATCATATCGAATCTGCTCTATACCAACCAAATCCCTTATCGCTATGAAGCGGCGCTGCCGTTAAAAGAATTCACGGCTTATCCGGATTTTACGATTATGCATCCGGTTACGAATAAAATCTTCTACTGGGAGCATTTCGGTATGATGGATAATGCGCCTTATTGTGATACTGCTTGTAATAAGCTGAAAACCTACTGTTATAACGGAATCTTCCCATCCATGCAACTGATCACCACTTATGAGACAAGCAAATGCCCCATTTCCACAGATCAGGTGCAGCAGATCATTACACAATATTTCCTCTAAATCCATAATTCCCTACTTGAAAATTCTCTTGACATTGACTAAAGGTAATCAAGAATATTCAAAAAGCCTCACAAGATGTTGCTCCATAGTGAGATGGGCTTCGCGGTGTGATCACTCCGCAATATGATCACTCGCAGCATGATCACTCGTAGCATGATCACTCGCAGCATGATCACTCGCAGCATGATTACTCGCAACGCAGTCCATACGGGACGTTTGTACGTATGGGAACACATTTTCCATACGTAAAAAGGACCGGTTCGTCCGGTCCTTCCGATGAAACCACAATATGCTATTATGATGCGTTTGCTCTGCGGCTCTCAATATACTGTTGTAAGACTTCCGTGACTTCCTCCGGTGCAAGGCCGGCATCCTCGATGATGTCACTCACCGCTTCCAGTTCTTTACGCTTCTTCTGTTCAAACAATTCTTCTAACTCACGTTGTTCTGATTCCATGCGGATATTTAATGCATTGATCAACTCCTGTTTTGCCTGGATCTTTTCCTCCAGGGATTTTCTCTGTCCTCTTGGCATATACTGTGTGCTCCTTTCCTTATGGCAATACTATCGAAAAGGCCATTCATCAGGGATCACAAGCGTAGCATAAGCTGCCGTGATCAGTCATGAATGGCCTGATATGTTACAGTATATGGACAACATTGTAAAAATATACCATATGTCTGTTAATATTATACCGCTATAATTTTTGTCCTATCGGAACAAGCGTCCACAGATATTTTTCTTTGCTCACATCAAATCTGTCGGACCTAGCCCAGGTTGTCTACTGCCGCCTTCAGCTTGTCCAGTGCAAGCTCTAGAGTTGCTCTGGGGCAGGCAATATTCACTCGCTGGAAGTCTGCTCCACTGGGTCCGAACATTGCTCCGCCATCCAGCCAGAGTCCCGCTTTCTCTACGATAAACTGATCCAGTTCCTTGCCGGAAATTCCAAGTTCACTGCAATCCAGCCATACCAGATAAGTACCTTCCGGCTCTACCAGATGAATCTGTGGAATTTTCTCCTGCAGATATGCTCGCAGGAAGTTCAGATTCTCAAGCAAATAAGCTCTCAACTGATCCAGCCACTCCTGTCCGCCACGATATGCAGCCTCGCAGGCTACCGCTCCCAACGCATTCGGCTCATCGTATCCGGTCTTGTCGATTTCCTTCTGGAATGCTTCCCGCAATGTCTCATTTGAGATAAAAATATTGGAAATCTGTAAGCCTGCCAGATTGAAGGTCTTACTGGGTGCGGTGCAGGTCACGGTGAACTCCGCAAAACGGGGATCCACATTGGCAAACACCGTATGCTCAAATCCGGGATATACAAAATCATTGTGAATTTCATCACTGACTACGATCACATGATGGTGCAGGCATATTTCTCCCAGATACTGCAGTTCCTCTCTGTTCCATACTCTTCCCACCGGATTGTGAGGATTGCACAGGATAAACAGTTTTATATTCTCCTGCACGATCTTGCGCTCGAAGTCTTCATAATCTATGCTGTACTGCGACTTTCTTTCAGTTACCCTTTTTTCGTATACCAATGTATTATCAATCACCCTACGGTCATTGTCCCTAATGATATTGGTAAAGGGATAATACACCGGATTTTGGATCAAGACCGCATCTCCCGGCTTTGTGAAAGCTTTTACCGCTGCACCCAGTGCAAATACCACACCGGGGGTCTTCATGATCCACTCTCTCTTCGTCTTCCAATTATGGTTCTTTTCCATCCAATTGGTTATGGCATTATAATAAGCATCCTTAGGCTGGGTGTATCCGTAGATTCCATGATCTACCGCCGCGTGAAGGCTTTTCGTAATCTCCTCCGATACTGTAAAGTCCATGTCTGCGACCCACAGTGGCAACACATCCGCAGGCTTGCCTCTCTCCACGGCATAGTCGTACTTCAGGCAGTTCGTTCCCTTACGATTTATAATTTTATCAAAGTTGTATGTAGCCATACGAATCCTCTTACCTTTCGACAACCTGCAAGCTTTCTGCCTGTGGCCCCAAGTTGCAGGTTAAATTTTTCTGTCAATCGTACCTATTCTACCAGGACTTTCTGCACGTCCTGACTCGTTGCGTCTGTTGTGGGACTTCCGTGAAACTTTCCGCGGAACTGGCTAAATTACTATGTATACCAGTCAACCCCCCTCAGGCAAAAGCCTGCACCAGGTCTGCCAGCAGGTCATCGATATTCTCAATACCAACGGACATTCTCAGAAGCTTCTCGTCCACTCCAAGGGCCTCTCTGACCTCTACGGGTACATCTGCATGGGTCTGCTTCATGGGATAGGTCAGAAGACTTTCCACGCCTCCCAGGCTTTCTGCAAAACGGATCAGCTTTACGCTCTCCAGAATTTTAACAGCTTTCTCCGCAGAATTCAATCGGAAAGAAATCATTCCGCCGTATCCGCTGCACTGTCTGTCAATCAGCTCCTTATCCGGTCTGGAATCCAGTCCGATATAATAGACTTCTTCCACTTCCGGTCTCTGTTCCAGCCAGTGTGCGATGGCCAGAGCATTCTTCTGGTGCTGTTCCATGCGGACTGCCAGTGTCTTGATACCGCGGAGTAACAACCAGCTGTCAATCGCAGACAGACAGGCTCCTGTAGTCTTGTAGATATTATAGAGCTGGTCATACAGAGCATTATCCTTCACCACCAGAAAACCGGACAAAGTATCATTATGTCCTTCCAGATATTTGGTTCCACTGTGTACCACGATATCAGCTCCTAATGTCAACGGCTTCTGGAAATAAGGAGACAGAAATGTGTTATCCACGATCAACAGGCATCCATTCTCATGCGCAAGATCTGCAATTGCCTGAATATCCGCTACTTTCATCATCGGATTGGACGGTGTCTCCAGATAGATAGCTTTTGTCTCCGGGCGCAACGCTGCTTTCACGGTCCCCACATTTGAAGTATCCACACAATCTACCGATATTCCGTTCTTATGGCTAATCGTGTTCCACAGTCTTAATGTTCCGCCATACAGATCATCGGTAGCGATCAGATGATCTCCGGGAGAAAAGATTTCCATCATTGCAGTGATTGCCGCCATTCCCGTAGAAAATGCCAGTGCCTCTGTTCCCTGTTCCAACAGAGCAACCGTCTTCTGCACTTCGTCTCTGGTGGGGTTGCTGCAGCGGGAATAATCATATCCCGTACTCTTCCCCAGTCCCGGATGCGCATACGCCGCATTCTGATAAATGGGCATGCTGATGGCGCCGAACGGATCCTTTCTCTCATTACTTCCCTGGACACATATGGTCTCTGCTGCAAATGCCATCTTTTTCTCCTCCTATGTCTATGTATACTATATTATTCCCTTTATATTTCCTACTGTTCCAGTAGGTATAGTATATATTTATCATAGTACATAGAAAAAGTCAAGTTTCTATTCCATATTTACCAATAAAGTTTCATTTCTTTCTCAGCTTCCTGCTCTGAGATATTCAGTTTCAGTCTCACCTTTTGTAAAGTTTCTTCATAACTGGTATTAAAATCCTTGCACATTATAATAATCCCTTGCGCAACTCCCTGAGAAATCCCCTGTGCAATCCCTTTTCTTGTATACTGATCAAATAATTCACACACCCTGATCTCATCCTCCTCTTTGATTCCCATTTCTTTTAATGCATCTCCGGTATCATCAACATTTGTATCTCCGGATAATATCCGTAGCATCTTAACTGTTGCTTCTTTATGAATCACTTTCCGGTCCGACCGATAGCCATCTCCCTCTGCAAGATAATCCACGATGATTCTCATATCACTTTGAAAAAGCTCTCGTATTTCTCTGGGTAAATGACGCATTTCCCAAACATGAAGTTGTACATCATCTACATACTTCCATATAATATCTGCAGTCGCCCCTTCTTCATCAAATAACCGGTGCAAACTACATACCCCTTTCCACCTGCTCTTTCCCCAGTATAACACAATTTCTATCACAGGATATAGGCTCGGATTTTGTTTTTCATATTGTCTGCGGTATTCTCCACCTGCATACCCGGCCTTGCGCAATACCATGCCCTTATCCACCTTTGTCTGATTGGCAAATAAATACAATACCTTAGGTACCCCATTTACCACATGGTACTTTGCTACATCTTCCAATTGATTTCGCAATCCATTTTCTTTATCCAAGTAAAGACTCTCAGTAGCCGCCGACAACATTTCATAATCTTTAACCCTTCTTCTCCCTTCATGTAACAGAACATTAATTATGTCCGCCGCCACATCCGCATAGCTTTCAAAATTTTTCGTCACAATATCGTTTGTTTCCAATAGTTTCCTCCCTGTCCGATTGTTCTGTCAATCCATGAATTCGCGGCGATCCGCCATCGACTGCATCTACGCATTAAAACTTTTTCAGAATATTGCCTATATAGACTTTCTTAAGATGTGATTACTATAGCATACATATATTGATTCTGCAAGAAAATCCCGCCCAAAAACTCTCACAAAAACAAGGCTGCGGAAATTGGTTATTTTCCACAGCCCTACTCTTTGTGCAATTTGTCTTTTCTGTTTTGAGTGCGAATTCTTTAATCCAGGTCAAACAGTTCCGCTGCGCTGACCGTCAGGCTCTTAACAGCGCCTTCGGTCCGCTTGGCTCCGTTGTCGTAAACGGTTGTCGCCCGGATATAGATGGTGGCGGCATCCTGATCGTTAAGCGTCATCTTGCCGCTGCCGGAGAACAGGCCCATCTCCGATGCAGGGAATGCCAGCGTGTATACACCGTCACTGGTCACAGAATAATACGACGTACCTGTGACATAATAGTCCTTTCCACCTTCCGTAAAGTGATTGTCTCCGCCGGCAATCACATGTGCTCCCACTTCCGCTTTGGCAGAATTTGTCACTGTAAGTCCGGTCAGAGGCTTCACCTTCAGTGTGCCCTTGCCGTATGCGATCTCCATAGCATCCGCATCCGTGGACTCCTTGAAGAACTCTACCCGGATCTCCGTTGCCGAAGACAGGATGTTGTAATCGGTAGCCTTGAAATCCACCTGAATCTTATTGCTGCGATCCAGGATCATCTTGTTGGCAGCATCATACATCATATATACGGAGTCAATGGTGTTGCCGTTGTCATCCCGGAAAAATACGGAAGGTGCCTTGGTTCCGGCATTGTAAGCTGCTACCATGGTGTTCACAAACAGCTTCTTCTCCGCCATTCCTGTAGGCTCCGTATGTCCCGCACCGGAATACGTGACATTGCCCATGCTGTAAATATAATAGTTATTTACCACATCTTTGGGGCTGACATTATACAGGTTCACACCATTGTCATTGCCCCGTCCGTTGTTCCTCTCAGTCTGTGTCTTTCTGGTCTTGGCATTGTCGGACAGGTCAGACAGACAATACCATACCACAATATCATTTTTGCCGTCTCCATCCTTATCCAGCTCCATGTTCGGCTGCAGCCACTGATAATGTGTTGCCGCCACTGTCAGAGTCTGCTGTTCTTCTGTAGTGATCTGATAAGGATAATTAGTGATCTGTCCCTGATTTACCTGCGTAACGATCATATCAGGACCGGCACCGTCTCCGAATTCCTTGTAATCTCCCAGCACCGTGATCTGCCCCTGAGAGTTCGTCGTCTTATCCATACCCTGATAAAACAGAGAATTGCGAATCGGAAAATAGAAACTCGTATAAGACGTTCCCTTCCGCAGGATCGCATTGATCCGATTCTGCACATACCGGACTGTCGTATATTTGGTCGTGCCCTCGATATTTCCGACCGTCTGATCACTGCTCCGGTCCGTTCCCGGCTTCCATGCCGTATCGTAATTGTACTGCGTGTCCAGAATATTGTAATAAGCATCATAACGCTTTCTCTGGGCATCGGATAAACTGGAATTGTTCCTCTGGTCATCATAATATTCCAGCAACGCACCATAACGATCCAGCCCTACCGCCGCACGCATGGTCTTGTTGAACTCGTAGCCCCAGTACCAGCCTTTACCGCTACCAGCCTTACTGTTGATATAAGAACTGCTGTCATGGGTAAACAGGACACTCTTACCATCTTCGATATAATCACGGATGGCTTCGGATACTGCCATGTTCTTCAGGCTCTGATCCTTGCTTCCGAACTGATAGTTGTCTCCGAATCCCAGGATCAGCATATCGTACTGCTGGAAAGTATTGTATGCCGCATTGTAATAAGCCTCAGACTTCTGTTCATCGGTCTTAAGCTTTTTCAACTGATCGTCTGAAATCAATCCGTTGATAAAAGTTGAAGTCTTCACGGAATCAATAGATACATTAAATTCCCGGATACCGCTTAACAGTGACTTTACATCACTGTCACTTTCCAGATCCCACAGTGTCTTGTCATTAGATGCTTTTCTGTCGGACATCAGCTGCAATACCTGAATATCCACTCTGGAACCTCTGTCCACTGCCGTATAACCGGACACTGCGGTTCTCACCAGTGCATCAGAATTATCAAAGAAGATCATCTTCCAGGGCAATACTCCCTGATAATCATCCGGCAGCACTCTGACTACCTTATAGGTATATCCGGTGCGCAGCTCGTAATGGCCACTGTCATTCTTCGCCACTTCCTTCCATTCCTGCCCGGATCTGACATACAGATTCAGTCCGGAAAGCTCCTCCGTGGAGGAAAGTGTCTGCCCGATCACATCGGAACCGGAAAAGCGACCGTCGGAGTTCTTATCAATATACAGCTTGCAATCATACGTCGTGCTCACCTGGGAGGCAGCCGCATCATTGGACAGAGCAAAAATATACTGCAGATAGAACTTACCGTCCGTCATCTTCAGGAATGCATCGTTGATACCGTCATCGTTGTAATGCAGCTCGGTGGGCATATAGTCCTCACCCAGATTCTTTACCCATTCGATCTGCAGCTTGGACAGATTCAGATGGTTGCCAAAGTTTCTCTGTCTCTCTTCTCTTGCTTCCTTTGCCGCCTTTGCGGCAGCCAGCGCCTCTTTGCTGTCATCCGCCGCCTTTTCTGCTGCTCCGGGTACTAACTGACTCTCCGCAAATACATTCTCCTGCCAGTATTTGTAATTGCCGCTTTCATCCGTGGACAAGGCAAACTGTATCAACTGGTAAAAATAGGAACTTTCGTCCACTGTTGCCGTATTGGCACTCACCTTACCGTCAATTCCCGTCAGAAGTGCATCCGCAAATACTACCGGATACCCGGCGGAAATATACTGCTCGAACTCCTTTTCTCTGGTGGAGTTCATATCGTTTCCGGGTCCCCGATACTGATTGGAAGTGTGACTCAGGGAATCATCCTTCAGACGGTTCTTGTTATCATCCGATTCATCCTTATAATCATACAGATCCCCGATATGCGTATAGATCAGCCCATTCATGGACCTGTCATTGTAAACGGTCTGATTGTTTTTCACATTCATGGTTCCGGTGCGGGCACCCACATAGATCATATCATATCGATCGTTGAGATCCTCTATCTTGCCAATGAACTCTGCGGAAGCCATCTGGGTAATGGAAATCCTTCCACCGTAACTGCTCTGCCCCAGAAATCCTTTCACGGAATCTGCAGATAAAGCTCCGGTTCCGAAATCATAACAGGGCTCCAGATCCAATACCGCAAGGCTGTCCTTTACCTGGCTTCTGTGCAGATACCAGTTCATAATATATCTGGTGATGGAAGCTTTGCTGATCTCTTCATTCAAAGTGACCGCCGTGGCATTTTCCTGTGTGATCAGAAAATTCTCGTAGCGGATCTCTTTCAGGACATCCGTGTAGATCCATGCTCTTGTCGTATCTGACTTCAGATCCGTCAGATAATCCTCTGCCGCATAAGCTTTGGAACTGTCGTTGTTCAGGTATACATTTTCGTTCAGGTATTCCTTCAAGGTATCCAACGTCAGGGTATCCGCATTTGCCGCCTGCATTGCAGACGCATAGGATCTGATATTTCCCTCTGCCGCGCTTTTCAGCGTATCGACACTTACATTTTCCCAATAGGAATCTCCCTGACTTGCGATTGCGTTTGCCACATTGTCATCCGACACCTGCAACAGAGTCAATGCCAGTTTCGTCAACACTTCATTGCTCTGGGTGCTGTTCTTGGCATAAAAATTATAATCCATGATCACCGGCACTCTGGCTGCAGCGGTTCTGATCCCGCTGTCGTCCACACCAAATGCCAGCTTTGCGATCACGGTTGCCGCAGAGACCATATTGGACGGCTCTGCCCCGTAATTTCCCTGACCGGAAAAATAGAACAGATCCACATCTGCCAGATCAATTCCACAATAAGAATCCTCCGCTGTAATGGAAGCATCTGCCAGATCAGCCAGTTCCTGCAGGGTAAGTGTTGTCACTTCGATCTTCAGTGTATCGATATCGTCTCCGGTGGCTGTACCACTCTCATAACGACTGGTACCGGACAGATTCAGGACATTTTTCTTGAACCATTCTTTGTTGTAGAAACCGCCGTTATAGGCAATAGTCTCCGTAGCATCCTCTCTGTCATCCCCTACAAAATCATAGCTGTTGGCGGTGTCAAAGCCCGCTTCCCCCTTGTAAGTAACCTGAAGGGAACCCGGTGTCACCATAGTGTAGCTGCCGGCCTCATCCTTACGATAGGTATCGATCAGACGGTAATCACCGTTTTTGTCACTTACTGTCATTGCAGATACATAATAGTCGCCGTTATCATTTGCTGTGAAATCCACAAGATAGGCACTGGCTATGGTCTCAAATGTATATGCCTTCGAAACATCATCCCATTTTGCCCAAAGCTGTGCGCTATCCGGCTGTGCATGATCCAGGATGTAGAGATTCTGGGTAATATCTCCGGCAGAATAGGCTGCTATCGCATCTCCTCCGGATGTCGTGCGTGCCTGCACAGCAGTACCTGCATCATTTCCGGATACCCCCCTGGACGTAGTCTTTAATCCATCTGGCAGTGCCGCATCGGTACCGTATACAATCTGTCCGAGATAGGTATAAACGGCAGTCTCACCCGTACCTATCTTCTGATAGATTGTCCTGTCCACATAATCTTTTGCCTGAAAACTCGTTTTATCAATAGCGGCCAGATCCGTCTCCGAAATTGCATATAAGCCCTGCGCATATCCCCTGGCGCTGTCTGAACCATTGATAATCGTAGTCTCCAGTCCGTTGCTTCCTCCGGTAGATCTATGGGAAAATACCGGAGTCACGCTTTTGGCATCCCGGTTACTGTCTCCAGCGGCCTCCAATGCACTGTATCGGTTATAACGTTCTCCTGCTGCTACCGTCTCCCCATTGGCAATCTCACGATAGACCGCATCGATCTGTTGGTAATTGTATCTGCCGGATCCGTCCTGTCGGAATACAAAGCGTCCTCTTACGTCCTCGGTTCTGGAAGCTCCGGTGCTTTCGCTGTAGGCAGAAAAAGTAACCGGACCTGTCGTCGGAAACTTTGCAGCATCCAGACTGTCCATAGCTGTCTGGCGCTCTGTGGCTGACGGCATCTCGGAAAGCTTTCTGCCCTCAGATACCGGCTCCTCGCCGCCTGCCAGATAGCCGATCGTGGCATTTTCCTTCGACGGAACGATCTCCAGAATATGGAAAGTACCATCAGAAGAAGCTACCGTATCCTGTACCAGTTTTTCAATACCCGGAAGGGTTCTTTCCTGCGCACTGACCTCCATAGAGCCATAGCTCTGACCGGCTCCGACGGCCAAAGCTATGGTGAGGATTCCTGCTATATACTTTTTTGAATTGCGTTTCCAATTCATGGTCATTTATTATCCTTCCATTCCCACCACTCCGGATTCTTCTCTACTTCCAGTAAAAGATTTCTCTTATGATCCGGATATCGTTCATCATAAATGGTCATAATTAAATAATCATTTTCTTCATGTGCGCCAATATCAAACTGTACCTGCGAAAAAGGAAGATGCATATTATCAATTTCTGCAAATTTCGTGTTGGAATCCAACGGCAGTTCTCCCTGGAAATATCCTGCCAGTTTTGCTGCTCTATGTCCTTTCTCTCTTCCAGACTCAAAACCATACGCATGCAGATCATAACGATTCGTCCAGGTAGGTCTCAGCACCGTAATCACATGCTGATCATTGGCAAATAAGATATCCACTACCGGCACCAGTATTACCGTTTCGGCCACTAATGTGGAATCATCCAGGCTCCATGCCTGAAGCTTCAGACGATATTCGGTATCCCAGGAAATATAGCTAAGTGCTCTTACCTCTGTAGATTCTCCCGTATTTTCTGTTGTCAGATAGCCTTCCTGATGAACATCATCATATGCTCCGTCATAGACTTCAAAACCGACCTGATATGATTTTTGTATTCCGTTCCATACCTTGAAATCATTATTCAGCTCACTGGGAATATCTGCAAATCTCCAATTTACTTCCCCTTTATAATTTCGAATCTCGCAATTAATTTTTCCATTACGGTTTAATACAAACTGCTTGGAGTAAATATACGGTTCCTTCGCGTTTACAACCGTCTTCAGGGGAGGGATTGTAATATCGATTTCTCTGGTAATCTTAATATCTACTGATAAAGCTATCACCGCACGTACACGTACTACCGTATCCGTCATATTTCCACATTCCAGTTCTGCCTGGAACTGTCGACCATCAGAATCTGTCAAACCGGTTATTTTGTAATTATTGGCATAATCATCTACCACACTCCACTCAATCTGTGGATAACCATTTCTGTAATCCGCCCAGGACGGCAGACATTCAATCAATGCCTTATAACCGATCTTTTCCGTACTTCCTTCGGTAAAATCATATGTGGTCAGATTCCTGGCAATCAGTGTTGCATCATATTTTCCGTCAATGTTGGTATAGGGTAATACCGATACCTTTGTGGATGCAGACATTCCGGGATCCGCCACGGAAGTACAGGTTACCTGTAGCACAAGTGTTCCGGTCGGCTCATATCTGTCAGCCGTCAAAAGACCGCTCCCATTTATCGTGGTTCCTGCCTTAAGTCCAGTTGCGTCCACTCTTGCCACGCTCCAGGTCACCCCGGCATTTTTAGCCTCTTCTGTTCCTTCCATAGTATAAGAGTACTGCAGGCTGTCCCCCTGAATCACCGAAGCATCTTTCGGTTCTATATCCAGAGAATCCACCATATGCTTTTGTACCGTTACGGTAGCCGTTGCCGCTATGGTAGGATCCGCTACGGCGGTACAGGTTACTGTCAGAATATTCTCTGCTATGGTCTCATCCGCTGCCACACTCAGTTTACCGTTACCGCTGATGGTACTCTTACATGCGCTGCCATCCTGATAACTTACGGCCCAGGTCGCGCCCTGAGCAATGGCTTCCTCGTCTCCGGTGATCTCGTAATCGAAGACGAAAGTCTGTCCCTGTTTCAGATCTTCGTGCTCGGGAATGATACGAATGCCGCTGATCCAGGAATAGATGCTGGACGGCTCTGAGCTCAGATCATTTCTCAGCTTGATGGTCTCGGAAATATCATAGGACTTGTCCTGATAGGTAAAGGTCATATTCAGAACGACTTTTCGCTTATCCAGTTCACTGAGGTCCACGCTGAAACTGCTGACATGCTCTGCCATCAGTGCGGGCTTAGCCACGTCAAAATCTCCTACCACAAGTTTGCCCTCGGCATCCTTGCTATTTGTCACCTCATAAAGATACACCTGATTGGCATCGGCATAATCCGCTCCGGCACCACCCTGCCAACGGATCATATAGCTGTTGTCGTTATTGATCAGACGCAGTTCACTGACACTGGCATTCGTTACATCCAAGCCGTTAACGTCTTTTGCCACATTACCGTCCATATCCACAGCTTTCTGATCCGTCAGATTAGAAAAGCTGATGCCCTTCTCCACATCTATGATCAGATCGATCATCTGGTTGGCAGTCAGCTGGGCTTCTTCCTGCAGAGTCAGTTCCTTGTTTCCCCGCATATAGGAATTGTTGCCGGCGATCACGAATGCTCCCACCGCACCTGCTACTATGGTCATGATTGCAAGAGATACGATGATCTCTACCAGAGTAAATCCTTTCTTACCAATACCCATGGTCAACCTCCTTACTTCGTCAGGATCTTACCAGTCTTGCCGACCGTTGTAATTTCTATGATTCTCGTTCCGTTTCTTACGACGATTTTCTGACAATATTCCTTCAACACATTGTTTGCCGTACAGGTATCCTTCTCAAAGGCCCCGGATGCACGGTTAAACACCAGATGCAGCCCCTTTGAAGATGAAACATAAGGTAACAGGCTGTCGGATCCTTTCAGTTCCGTCAGGGAATATCCCCTGGAATCTCCTTCAAAATATACCTTGATATCAATAGGTTCTTTTCCCAGTACCCTGTTGGATACCTCCACATCTCCCTGCCGGATCTGTGCCGTATATTCCCTGGTCGTATCATTATAGCTGATAACGCATTCCACCTGATTCTGTTCTTTTCCCAGTGTCAGTACTCTGGTCCGCTCCAGTGTTGTCACAATTTCGTCCGCACATTTCCGGACTTTCCTGCCGGTCAGGGATGTAATGGATGTGGCCATCACACCCACCAGCACCGCCATGATCGCAATGACAATGATCAGCTCCACCAGGGAAAAACCACTGTTGTTATTCTTTCTGCCAGTTTTCATAAACTATCAAATCTCCCAGATTTATATCACTGTTCTTATAGGACTTACCGTTACTGCTCAGGTAACCGTCTCCGCCATTTAAAAAATCTACCACATGATATTCCTGTGTCTTACCGGCAGCATCTACGATCGTTCTGGAATAGGTCAGGGCATGAAGCACCGCATCCCGGTCAGGTTCCACATTGACATTCTGATCCAGTGTGATCGTTCCGCCGGACAGGATCGTTCCCTGGAATTCCTTTGTCACTTTGACATCTCCGGTAGCAATGATCAGTCCACTGAACTCGCCGAATCCGGCTTCCGGATAGGTATAATCACCCTTTACAATAACTGCCTTATATCCCTGCTCCGCAAGGCTTCCTGTGGTATTGCCGAAATATTTTGACTCCACCTTATTTCCGGTACTGCCGTTTAATACAGCATGGAAGGTCGTTATCTCCCCTTCATTTACCAGATTGGTATAAGCATTGGCTGCATCCGTCTTCTCCGAAGGAAGCAGCTGCTCATAGACATCGATCATCTTCTTGGACAATGCCTGGAATTTCAACTGATCCGATGCCAAAAGTGCCTGATATCCTGCATTGGCACCATCACTGGTCAGTGTGGCATCCAACAGCTTCTCCTGACTTCCCGCAGCCGCACTGCTGTCATACATGGCCACATTGCCTGCCAGATGCATGATGTACGCTCCGTTCTGCTGTCCACGCACCTGAATGGCTTTGGTATACAGGCCGGTATAGGCTTCCATGGTCTGCTGGTTGGCACCGTAATAATCCTGAAAATACCGGTTGGCATTGGCTCTCGCGGTATCAGAGGTGCTGTCAAAGCTTACATAATAATACACCAGCGTGATCTTGCTGTTGATCCGCTTGAAAATCTTCTGGATATTGTTCTGGGTCAGTCCGTACTCGGCCAGCGTATGACCATTCAGGGTAGCGGACGGAATATTCAATGCCACTTCCGTCACATCCGCCTGGTCCCTGATCTTGTCCTTATACTGCTCCAACGTGATCGGGTTGCTGGCACCGTTTAACACGGTCTTGCCGGAAGCATCCACACCGATACACTGCGCCGGAACGAGGTAAGCCAGCTGGTCACTCTTCACAGCGATAGACTGTCCCATCATCACATCCTGTACTCCGGTGTTGCTCACACCATCCTCACTGGTAATTCCATCATTGGCTTTCGTCAGAGAAATGTAAGAATTTCCCGCCAGCGTAAGATTCTTCAATTCATTCAGATAGATCTCCGTATCCGTGCCGTTGACCAGAATGGCGCTGCTGTCCACGCCCTTTCCATTACCGAAGCCGATATACTGTCCGGCATATTCTCCGTCGATCTGTGCTCCGGCGGTAAATACATTCCGTTCCCCGGTCATCCTGAGGTCTCCGGCCACATATACGTTGTTTCCCTGAAAGCTCAACGTTCCGTTGCTTCCCGTATTGCCCGGAATCCCTCCGTTCATGGCAATGGAACCGGCCCATACTTCACCGTACTGATCTGTGGTAAGTGTGGCTCCTTCTCCCAGATATAAGTCGGAAGCCATCACCATACGCTTGTCTTCGTTTTCATTGCCGGTGGTCTCTTTCCATTCCACCGTCACACCATTGCCCTTGCCGGACTCTTCGCTGCCCACGATAAAACGTTCCGCATAAAAGCTGCCGCCAATGACATTTTTACTGATCAGCGTGGAATCAGAAGGAAGTGCCTGAATATTCTCCTGCGCCACCATGGAGATTCCCGTAATGGAAGGCAGTGTCACTGCCTGTGCAAAATCCATATCCGGCATCTTCACCCGGATATCGGTCTGGATCACGGACACATAGCCATCGGTATCCGTATAAGTCACTTTCAGGCCGCAGAAGGAAAGTCCGTCGGTGTACAACTGAAAACGTCCGGTAGGAATATCCGTGGTCTCCACTCTCTCCTTGTTGCCCGTCACCGGATCCGTTGTCATTACATATACCTTCAGACTGCCGCTGCTGTCCAGAGCCATCCGGTACACTACTTCCCCGGAGTCATTCAATGTCTCTAGCACCGTCCCCCTCTTTATCTCCGAAGACAGGCTGTTGAACAGCTTGGTCAGATCATAGTTGTTGATATTCATACTTCCTGTCACTGCATAATAATCCTGCATATCCTTCAGGAAATAATATCTCAGTTTGTTCTGCTTCTCCTCTGCGGAGGTTGCCTCATAATTTTTCAGAACCAGTTCATAGGCACTTCCGACAGAAGCGGACACCCGCTCTCCCATAGCCGTCCGGATCTCATCCAGCACAGTCTCTGCAGAGTAAAAATTGTCCTTCGCCTTGAGATTGTTCACCTTCATCTGATAGTTCAGCAGTGACATATACATCAAAACACTGGCTAAAATGCCAATAAAGGCCATGGCAATGATCACAACGACCATTGCTGAGCCCTTATTGTCCGTTCGTCTGTGGAATTGTCTTACCCTTGAAAATATTTTGGGATTTCTTCCGCATATCTTCATGTTTCTCGTCTTCCTTCCGGTATCTCCTCTATCTTGCGTCCGTCAGATCATTCGATCACGGTTCCCGTCATGGTAAGTACGGGGGACTGCACTCCAATCATATCTTTTACATACACCTGTACCCGCATGTCATAGATACGGTTGCGTCGCTCCGTCGGTGTCAGACCGCCGTCCGCACCCATAATATCCTTCGCCACGTCTCCGGTAGCATTTCCTGCCGCACCGGACACGCTGAGATCATTGAAAATGTATTCCGTATTGCTGCGGTCTATCAGATTCGTCCGCAGTCTACAGGCGGAATCAATGCTGGCTCCGGCAGAGGACATCCAGCCCGGCCAGGTCTCCCGCAGTTCAAATGCCGCCTTGTAATTGTTGTTCCAGGAGGAATACGGGTTAAAACCGGTGCTTTCGTCCGTGAAGCTGTCTATTCTCTCCGCTGACGGAGTCTGCTCCACCAGGAACAGATTTGTCTGTACATTCTTCGGGTTATTTACGATCACTTTGTCTACCGCAGAAGTCACCGCACTCTGGGATGCCTCCACTCTGGGCTGCAGGCACACAATGATATTGGCCAGCTGGGAAATGATCTCCTCTGCATCCACCGGATTCCCGCTCTCCTTCTCCTTCTTAAGCTCCGCTGCTTTGGCTCTTACCGCCTCTTCATTGGAAAAGATCACATAATCCGAGCCGTTCTGGGGATAATCTCCGCTGATGCCCGTAAGGATAGCGGAATTACAATGATAGACTGTGGAAGCCGTCACCAGATACACATCTGTCTCTGCACTCTCTCCGTCTCCCAGATCCAGTAAAATGCGGCTGCTGTCTATGGATATTTCGATGGTCTTGGTAGTATTCCTGGCAATCTCCATAACGTCTCTGCCGCCGGAATACGCTTCAAAATAACCGTAAGCCTCCTGTGCGGCATCTTCCGATTCGGAGTATACCGCATTCAGGTTGCCTGCCAGGTTCTGAATATTTACGATGTCCTTCTCATTCAGTTCCGGGTAGCCGTTAGGATCCAGTGTTACTACCACATCATAGGTGCCGGAAGTCGTCTTCTCATCCCGGAAGGTATATTGCCAGATACCATCTTCTGCTGCGCCGTCTCCGTCCACATCCAGAGAAGCATCCTTCTGCACGCTGTTAGTAAAGCCGGTAGGGGTTGCCGCCTCATAGGTGTCTGCCATCTCCTCCAGTGTATGTGCCTCGAACTGCTCCATGACATCCTCTGCGATGGCCGTGGCATGCATGGTGTTGCGGGACTTGGCATTGGTTCTGGCAGAAGTCACAAAGCTGTGCAAAAGCGGCACAACGATGATCGACAGGATCACGATGGCAATCAGCAGTTCAATCAGAGAAAAGCCTTCGTTATTCAGTTGTCTTCTCTCCGTGTTCTTCTGCATGTGAGTCGTCCTTCCTGCTTCTGACTAATACCGGTCTCTCCGCACTCCGTGCTCCCGAAACCGGACAACCATTTGCATTCCGGACTATCGTCCTCCTGCTCATGACTAATACCGTTTTCTCCGCACTCCGTGCTCCCGAAACCGGACAACCATTCGCACTCCGGACTATCGTCCTCCCTGCTCATGGTTGTTTGATTTGCTAATCATAGCAGTATCCTGCCTGCAAGCAGTCGTATACTGCTATGATTGCAAATCTATTATTCCACGTTTCCGAAAATAGTGTCTACGCCCATCTGCATATCCGGGATATAAGGTGAACTGTATACCTTATCGGTTCCCAGCAGATAATAGGTGTTCATGGTCATGTTGCCGGTGAGCATTCCGTCGGTCTCGTTGTAGCTGATGCTGACGCCCTGGATGCTCTCACGTTCCTGCTGATTGTAGATGTATCTTACCAGTCCCTTGAAATCGTCATAGGTACAGGAAATGCTGATACTCAGGGGTACCTCATACATATGGGTATCTGCATAAGCAGTACCGTCCGTAGATACCGGACTTGCTACCGTCGTTGCGGCAGCTGCTGTGGTATCTGCCGCAGCATCTGTTGCTGTCGTATCCGTGGCTGCTGTTGCATCCGCAGTCGTCGTTGCCGCATCCGCTGCAGGAGTATACACCACCTCTGTTTCGGAACCGAATGCAATATTTGCGACCTCGGTACGAGTATAATCTTCCAATGTCTTTACCATCATAATGCTGTCTTCCGGTAAGATATCTGCCGGGAAGCGGTTCTCAAAATTCGTGATATAGGACTGCATCTTCTCGGTAGCCTCAATGTAGTCCGCCTTACGCTGATCTAATATCTCCAGCGTTGCCACCTGGGATGACAAAGTGGCATTCTCCGCCTCAAGGGCATCTGATTTTTCATTAAAACTGGAATATACCAGAAAATAAGTACACACAGCAATAAGAACACCGATCACTGCGATCAAAAGCTGAATTTCACTCTTTTTAACCTTCATCTTCCGCTGCCTCCTACTGTGCTGTCTGGGTGTCGGCCTGCGCCTCACCGCTCTCTTCGGTCTCGTCCGTCAGATCCTTATAGCTTCCGGTGATGGAAAATGTCACCGCAGATTTGCCGGTCTCGTCCTTGCTGTCCGTAATATTGCTGATCTCTACATCATCAATGCTCTGCATGTTGCGGATATTCAGAATCGTACGGGCTGCCGCTGCTTTCCCTTCCACCGTCACTGACATGCTGATGCCGGTCTGGTCGGAGCTGAAGCTGTTGGTATAGAAGCTGTCCGGCAGGATCTGTTCCAGTTCATTGATGAACTCCACCAGATTCTCATTGGGAGTCTGGGTATAAGCATATAAATATGTGTATTTATCATACTGGGCTTCTGCCGCCAGATAATCGTTGTATACTGCCTGTGCCGGCTGCAGCTCCTGTACCCGGTTCTGCAGATACACATTCTGCGCCACATTTCCCAGATATCTGGTCACAGAGGTGGCTGCCATGGCGATGGACAGGATCACTCCCAACACCAGTACCGCCACACTGACGAAGGTATAATTCGTGCCGCTGACTACGGTCAGTCCCTTGGACTTCTGGGTGCTCTTGTCGATCAGTCCCACGGGGGCGAGCACCGCACCCAGACAGGAAATATAGGCTGCGGGTCTGGTGGAACGGATGGCCTTGCTCATGCCGATCT
>OGGZ01000899.1_pt1 | contig 29321 bp, 37 predicted proteins | sample 1571371 | NCBI WGS metagenome assembly OGGZ01 (sample SAMEA2582025, study PRJEB24529) | metagenome | biome: Human gut stool | place: China | collected 2011
GCTGGGGTGCCGGTTATACCCCTCCGAATGAGACTCAACAAGCTGGAGCTAGACTACCAGCCACCACACCACCAAAGCTAACTGACAGGAGAATCCAGATGGATGCACAAACACGCCGCCGCGAACGTCGCGCAGAGAAACAGGCTCAATGGAAAGCAGCAAATCCCCTGTTGGTTGGGGTAAGCGCAAAACCAGTTAACCGCCCTATTCTCTCGCTGAATCGCAACCCGAAATCACGAGTAGAAAGCGCACTGAATCCGATAGACCTTACGGTGCTGGCTGAATACCACGAACAGATTGAAAGCAACCTGCAACGTATTGAGCGCAAGAATCAGCGCACATGGTACAGCAAGCCACGCAGTGAAATGGGTGTGACTTGTGTTGGTCGCCAGAAAATGAAATTAGGCAGTAAGCTACTGTATGAGGGGTGAGATATGCATAAATGTCAGTTCTGTGGATACATGTTTGAATCAAATGAAATGCAACGTATTTCGTTAAACCTTATCGGTAGGCCATACAACATTTGCCTAGGATGTAGCGAGAAATACAAAAACAAAGACATGTGGGACGACAATAAAAACGATATCGACTGGAATAAAGTGCCATGTATTGATGATAGTTAAAAATAATTATGCCGCATAGTCGGCCTTCTTTTGGCATAAACAACAGAATAAACACTGCACTGAATTATTTGAGGTGAGATATGACAAAATCATGGAGCGTACCTTTTCCTGAATCAGAAACTGAACATGATGGAATGCCTGTTTTCTGGAGATTCCAGGCGACAGTTGAAGAAGATGGAATCAAAATATTCGCACTTCAATATATAGCTTTTCATCAGACAGAGCATTATGCATGGTTGGTTCCTGCGCATTGGATTGTTGATTTTAAACCAGCACCAAATCAGTGGTTACAGGAATGGAAACAAAGGAGAAATAGATATGCAATTAAGAAAGTAGCAAAAAATGCAGAAAGATCTTTTGCATTCCCAACGAAGAAACTTGCCATTGAGAGTTTATTGCGCCGGAAGAAATACCATTTAATGAGAATCAAACAAGATTTTGCTGTTGTATCAACTCTTGTTGATGGGATGAAGAATATTGATACATCAACACCAGATATTGAATATAACTTTGGACACAACCAAGAAACAGAAAATTGGGTATTCTACTAGGCCGCATAGTCGGCCTTTATTTTTGGCATAAACAACAGAGGTGGATATGAAAGAGTTTAAGGGTACGCCTGGTAAATGGAAGTACACGGTTAGAAACGTCAACGAGATGATGACTACGTTCCATGGTGTGACGATTGGTGACACATACATTGAAGCAGCAACAAGAAATGAAAGGGAGGATGCGCTACTGATAGCAGCAGCTCCTGATTTGCTTGAAGCACTGCAAGAGCTTGTCTTCCTTTACGAGCATGACGAAGGGTGCAGAGAGTTAACCGAATACAAACGAGCCAAGGCAGCAATCAGCAAGGCTCTGGGAGGTGAATGATGTGCGAGTTTTATGAAGCAGATATCAAACGCCCAGAAATGGCAAGTGATGCGACATTACGTGATTACTTCGCTGCTAAGGCTATGGCAGCAATAGTGCGCAGATGGGACGGACATTCCTTTGGCGGTGGACAGAATTCACCACAGTACAAAGAATTAGCAGATGATGCCTACTTTATTGCTGATGCCATGCTCAAAGCTCGCGAATAAGCACTGTGTATTCATTCCAACGAGTGAATACACGGAGCAATGTCGCTCATAACTAAACAGGAGCCGACTTGTTCTGATTATTGGAAATCTTCTTTGCCCTCCAATGTGAGGGCGATTTTTTTGACGGAGGATATATGAGTGAAGTAACAGATTTAGTTGTTATTGAAAAAGCAAATGCAATGATTGTATTTCAGTCTGCTGACCAGATTGAAGAAATTCTCCAAAAGGTTGAACGTGAAGTTATGTCCTTTGTGCCTGATATCACAACGGCAAAGGGCAGAAAAGAGATCGCTTCTCTGGCGTATAAAGTTGCGCAGACGAAAACATATCTCGATGGTCTTGGCAAAGACCTTGTTGCTGAACTGAAGGAAATTCCAAAGCTAATTGATGCCAACCGCAAGACAGTGCGTTATCGCCTTGATGAGCTGAAAGCCAAGGCACGCCAGCCTCTTACTGATTATGAGGAAGAACAGGCGCGGATTAAAGCCGAAGAAGAAGCTAAGGCAGCAGCTGAAGCTCTCGCAAAGCAAATTGAGTCTGACCATGAAATAGCTATTTTGATGGATCGCGAATTTGACCGCCAAAGAGAAGAGGCAAGACTCAAAGCGGAGCAGGAAAAGCGAGAGCATGAAGAACGCTTAAAAAGAGAAGCTGAAGAGAAAGCCAGAGCAGAAGCCGAAGCAAAGGCAAAAGCCGAAATTGAAGCAGCAGCAAGGCGAGAAGCAGAAGCTAAGGCCGCAGCGGAACGTGCAGAGCGTGAACGCATTGAAGCCGAGCAGCGAGCACAGCGCGAAGCAAAAGAGGCAGCAGAACGAGCTGAAAGAGAAAAGCAGGCAGCAATTGAAGCAGAACGCAGAAAAGCACAGGAGGAGGCTGAACGAATCCGTCGCGAGGCTGAAGCAAAAGAGCAAGCCAGAATAGCAGAAGAAAAAAGAATCAAGGAAGAAGAAGAGCGTAGAGCAAAGGATAAAGCTCACCGGAAAGAAGTAAATAACAAAATACTTGCTGACCTTATCAAGGTTGGTGCATCAGAAGATGTTGCTAAAAATATCATAACAGCCATCGTAAAAGGCGAAGTATTCGCAACAAAAATAACCTACTAATAAACCAACATAAGGAACCACCCATGATTTACGCAATCGCGGGAGGCGCTCGCATGGGTGCCTTCCAACTAAATGAATCTTTACTTGAACGAATCACCCGTAAATTACGTGACGGATGGAAAAGAGTTGAGGTCTTATTATGCGCAATGAAATAGCCATCAATCACCAGATGCTTCGTGCTGCACAGAACAAAGCAGTAATAGCCAGATTTATTGGTGATTCCAAAATGTGGCTTGAAGCAAATAAAGCGATGAAATCAGCTATCAACCTTCCGTGGTATCGCAGGAAATGAGTTTTACAGATAACTGGTAAGACGAAGAATTCATTCGTCAGATGAAAGAAATGCTCAATCAGCACAAAGAACAGGAGAAAGATGATGATTCTGACTCTGAATGATAAGCGTGAAATATCGCAAATCATCGCAAGTTTTACCGATGAAGATTACGAACGAATCAACAGTGAAGTTGATCGTCTCTGCAAACGTTGCGACCCAATAAGCGAAATGCTTCGCTCATATAAACCAGATGAACACACTAAGGACGCTATCGACTGGCTGGAAGATGATGACTGTAACTATCAGGAAAAAGCCGCTGAATGGTTCTGGGATGCAATAACCGAAAGAGTTAAGGCTGAATATGCCTTCGCAATATTCAAACGCAGACATATTTATGGAGAAGCTGCATGAGCAATATCGTTGAATTCGTTAAACAGCAAGAGCAGTTATTCTGCGGAGCATTGACTGAACAGACGGTGACATGGGCTAAGGAAAGCCAGTTTGCAATTCAGTATTTCCAGAAAAACGATTACCTGGCTAAAACAGCACTGGCAAATCCAACCAGCGCACAGAACGCCATCATCAATGTAGCGGCGATCGGCATCACCTTAAACCCGGCTAGCAAACTGGCTTATCTGGTTCCGCGCGACGGCATGGTGTGCCTTGATATCAGTTATATGGGATTGCTCCATATTGCAATGGAGTCTGGTGTTATCTCATGGGGTCAGGCAAAACTTGTTCATGCTAACGATACCTATGAGTCAAACGGGCTTGATAAAGCACCAACCCATAAATACAACGCCTTCGGTGATCGTGGTGATATCGTTGGCGTTTACTGCACAGTTAAGACGCCAGCAGGTGATTATCTAACGGAAGAGATGAGTCTGGCTGAAATTGAGGCTGTAAGGAAAACAAGCAAGGCGGCATTCAGCGATAAAGGACCATGGGTAAATCACTGGAATGAGATGGCGCGAAAGACGGTCGTAAAGCGTGCAAGCAAGTATTGGCCTAAGGCATCACGTCTTGATAGTGCTATTCACGTACTAAACGAAGAAGAAGGTGTGTGGACTGAACCAGTTATGCCGCACAAATCAGAGGAAGATATCCGCGAAGATGAACGGAAACGCCAGCAGGAAATAACGGATAAAGCACAACTTCTTTGTGATGAAATGGCTCAGGCTGAAAACATGGATGATTTGAAGCGATATTTTGCAGAAGCATATCGCCTGACATCTGGAATGAAATTGCAGCAGAACGTACAAGCCATTTACGCAGAATGCAAAGCGAAACTGGAGGTTGCCAGTGAGCAAACTATATGAAATTGCCAATGAATACGCAAAATTGATGGATTCAGATTTAGAACCAGAGATGATTGCTGACACAATAGAAGGCATGGAAGGAGAATTTACCGATAAAATAGAGCAACTTCTTTCCGTCATTAAAAATGAAACTGGTTATGCTGAACGCCTCAAGGAAGAGGCAAAGTCACTAAATGAGCGAGCCGCAGTAATTCAAAATAAGATTGACAGCATTATGGCGTATATAGCGTCATCGCTTGAAATGGTAGGCAAGAAAAAGATTAGAGCAGGTATTCACCAGGTAACAATCCGCAAACCGTCAGAAATTGTAGAAATAATCGACTCAAGCGCCCTTCCTCCTGAATACGTTGAGTTTGAAACGACAATTAAAGCCGACAAACTGGCAATCAAACACCAACTAAAAGCAGGAATAAATATCCCCGGCGCTCAACTCAAAGTTGGGAAACCTTCACTTCTTATCAAATAACGGTATCGCCTATGAAAAAGACTCCATGGGAGAAATGGGAAGTCGATTTCTTGCGCGAAGTAGCGGCGACAATGCCAGTTGAAGTTATCGCTGAAAAACTGGAAAGGACTGAAAAAGCAGTAATGGCGAAAGCAACAAGGATTGGAGCTGACATTGTTAGCCGACTTCGTGGAAGACGATGGACAAGAGCCGAAGTATCACTTTTCGGTAAGTTCTCCGCAGAAGAAATAGCAATTGCAACCTGCCGCTCAATTTATTCAGTAAGAGCTATGCGATACAAGCTAAAAAAACTCGATGAAGAAAGAGCAGGCATACGAATAAATTAACAAAGAGGAATTTACCATGAGAGGACTTGCATACAATCCCGGCATTCTTCCGGCAGAAATGATTATTCGCCAACGCGTAAAGCCAATGCCATCAAGAGAGGAATTGCTTAAGAGAAATTATTTTCCATCAGTGAATCAAAACAAATATCTGAATGCGATGTGGCGGAGTGGGAAGAAATGAAACAAATGTCACTAATTGAGATGGATGGATTTCTGAAAGGAAAATGCATCCCGCGAGACTTAAAGGTTAACGAAACAAACGCTGAATATCTGGTGCGTAAATTTGGTGAGCTTGAATCAAAGATTGCATTACTTGAAGTGCAATTAAAGCTATCGGAAGCAGCAGAAAGAGCATGGGAGTCATCAATGATGCAGGCTTGCGGCGAAGACGGGCCGAAATCAGTGGCTGATAAGTTTGCCGAACTTGAAGCCAAGTGCGCGGCGCTAGCAACTGATAACGAGAAAGCAATGGAGGCAATGAGGCAGGCAGATGCAGCCGTTAAGTTGGCGCACGAGAAGTTTTCTGCGCTGGCGGCGGAGAATGCGATGTTGAAGCAACGGACACAGCAACTTATCGACATCATTAGTAATACTGACAATGACTACTGCATGTGTGGTTCTGCTATGAAAGACCACGTGCACAGCGGATGTGGTTATCCTACTGGCATGTTCGATTATTACTACAACCAGTGGCTGGAGTCAGATAACAAAACCCCGGCCACCGACGCTTTCCTGGCTGAAGTGAAGACTGAAGCACGCAAGGAGGGAGCTTACTTTGTGGCGAACAGAATGCTGGCTGCCTGGGATGCTGGTTTTATTGATGATACTGCGAAGAACGCAGCGGATATTGCCAGGATGATTCTTACCTCTACTGAGTTTATGGCTAATGCGCCGGAAGGCGATTTCGATCGCTCGTTCGCTGATGGTGTACTCGAAGACATCGCCGCCCAGCTTCGCAAAGGAGGCAACCAGTGAGTGTATATCTTATTGATAAACGTCGACGTGGGCAACAAATACCACCTGTAGGAATTCCGAATCACACATGGTTTTGCGTACTTGATATCGATGGTATGGATGCGTTGGTTGACACTCGTCATTACTGCGATACCGCAACAGCTACTCCGGCGAAAGCAAAGAAAATGGCTGCTCTGATAGAAAACTGGACTCCACCTGATGGTTGGTGCAATGGGAATGATCGAGATTGGCATGAAAAAATGAAGGGCTATATCTGCGATTTCTTACGTAAATGCAACGGATTCAGGGTGATGTGACATGAACAAGATTGACTATCAGGCACTGCGTGCCAAGGCAGAAAAAGCAACGTGTGGTGTATGGTCGCTCGAATATGGAGAGGGCCGATTTGATGGTGATGATGCGCTAATTCATCGCGAGGCTGCTGGATATATTCCCATTTGCAGAATTGAAGGAGCGCATCCTGAAAGCGGTTTCGATGAAGATTTCCAAACTGAACAGCAGGCCAATGCTGAATTCATCGCCGCAGCCAATCCGGCTACCGTCTTGGCACTGCTGGATGAACGGGAAAGAAACCAGCAATACATCAAACGCCGCGACCAGGAGAACGAGGATATTGCGCTTACGGTTGGGAAGCTGCGCGTTGCGCGTGAAGCAGCAGAGAAGCGCATTGCAGAACTGGAAGCGCGTGCATTCAATCCTGCAATTCTGGATGTGATAGCAGAGCGCCAGCGGCAACAATCGGTTGAGGGGTGGATGCCAGAGCATGATGACGAACACTGCAACGGGGAACTGGCAATGGCGGCGGTTTGTTACATAAACGAAACAGGAACTGTTAACCGCAATGGTGGCAAGCCGTGGGGGTGGCCTTGGGATGCTTCATGGTGGAAGCCAAATGCCCGCCGTCGCAACCTGGTAAAAGCAGGGGCTTTAATTCTGGCTGAAATTGAACGCATAGACCGCCAGGAGGCCGCCCAATGAGCAACATCAACAAACGCGCAACAGAGATGCTGATTGAAAACGGAGTGCTGGTTGCCGACACGCTGAGGCGTTTGGCTGATAACGAAATCGACTCCGATTACTTTGCTATTTGCCACACAAACGAAAACGGAACTGAAATTGAATGCGAGCTGGCAATTACAGATTACGCACGCCAATCTGCTGGAATCGTTGATGATCTGGTAAATGCGCTGGAAGCCGCAGAGAAGCGGATCGCTGAGCTGTCATCGGTTGTTATCGCTCCGGGGATCATGCGCTGCGCCGGATGTGGATTCGTCCTGACGAAAAACAGCATAAATATGGTAGCTGGCACTATTACGGCAGGCGACAGTAAAACAGAGCCTTGCCCGAATGGCTGCGGACCACTCTGGCCCGTCACTTGGAAAGAGCAAGCTATCGAGATGCGTGACAACTCAGAACAATGGTTTGAAGAGTTACAGGAGGCCAGACAGCGGATTGCTGAGCTGGAGTTGAAACTAGAAGCCGCAGACAAATTGCAGGATAGCGCGTTTCGTCATGGTCTCCAGCATGGCTTTAGTTACGGTCAGACAGATGATCAAGCAGGATTTGAGAAAGCCATCCAAGCGTATGGGCAGCAGTGAAAAGGAGAGTGAGTATGAAATACGAAATCCCGGAATCAGAAGATATTGAATGGCAGCAGGCTATGCTCCGTGAAATAGACAGCGCCCTTGACGTCTTGCGTGATGAGCATGAGCACGCAGTGGTGGTAGAAGAAATCATCAATGATATCACCGCGAGAATAGCATCACTCCGCGCGTACTCTGGATACTGAGGACTAACCCATGAGCACCTTCACCAAAGAGCAGTTAATCGAAAAGCTTCAGCACAGAATTTCTGTCGCATCAAGATTTCCGGAGTCAGAAAAAGCGCAAATGGATCTTGAACTGGCGCGTATCGCTCTGGCATCGCTCGAAGCGGAGCCGGTGGCGTGGTTGCTGTCAGGAGGCGGGGCAAAAAACAACGTCAGCTTCGATAGTGGCAATGCTTATGCCGACCCGCTGCGAGAAGTAACGCCGCTTTACGCCTCCCCGCCAGCGCCGGTATCTGTGCCCGCTGCGATGGAAATTGATGATGACTTTGACAGCGCGTTTGAACACGGAAAAGCTGTCGGCTGGAACGCCTATCGCGCCGCCATGCTTCAGGGTAAGGGAGGTGAGTAATGCGTGTGGCATTTTTCGGCTTGTTAACGTACCCGACTCGTTTTTGGGCTCCTGCGCTAATTGCAAAGCCACATGTCCTGATGGCTGACAACATCATCCCGGCACCAAAGCGCCGCCATACCGGTATTGCAGCGGCACGACGAGCAGCAAAGAAACGCAAACGCAGGAGAACAAAACGATGAAAAACCGTAAAGCAAAAATTCTTTTGACCTGTAGAAACGCGCGCGGCGTCCAGCAATGGTTAAAACTCAGTAACCGCAGAATGGGATTGTTCACAAACACGGCTGATATCGTGATGTGTTTTCTTAACAAACCCAGCGCGGCGCAAAACCGCTGGAAAAACCACTTGCGCACTAAAGGAGAGTGATGTGCCTACATTATTCAGAAAAGAATATCCGCGAAGAAGCAGGACAATAGAAATCATGTTTCTCATTCTGTTTATCGTGTTGATGATACCGATATCCCCGCTAATTTTTGTCTGGGCAATCGGGAAAATAATTGAGCCAGTTATTGAATTGTATAACGACGTGGTATGGGCGTCGTTCAACGCACTACACAATAAAATTAACCCGTACAAGGAAAGCTGATATGACAACTTTTACCAAAGAACAGTTAATCTCCCATGCACGCGAAAGCGTTAGTTATCTGGAAGACTTGAAAGGACGTGCTAGCAAAGAAGGTGAGGACTGCAAAGTTGTTCTTGAGATGGTTGAACGGGAACTGGAACTGGCACGGATTGCACTGGCATCGCTGGAAGCAGAGCCGGTGGCGTGGAAGGTAACATTCACGCAAATTGACCGTGAATATAACACGTTCACTGGTATGTATTCTGACAAAGCAGAAGTCGAACGGTGGGTGCGGCTGCATAAAGCATGTAATTTTCGGGCAGATATAACACCGCTTTATACCGCCCAGCCAGCGCCGGTAACTCCGGATGGTTGGATAAGCTGTAGTGAGCGAATGCCGAACGACGCGCAGTGGTGCGTAGTGAACACAAAATACGGGTATTACGTGCAATGCTGGTCTGAAGGTCAAGGGTGGCTTGGTGATGATATCAGCATCCCTGAATGCGATGTAATCAATTGGATGCCACTACCGGAACCACCGCAGGAGGTTAACCGTGGCTAACCTGCAACTTGCCGTCAAAGGTGAATAACAATCCTCGCACTCGCGGGGATTTCTTTTATCTGAACTCGCTACGGCGGGTTTTGTTTTATGGAGATGATAAATGCACTTCCGAGTCACAGGTGAATGGAATGGAGAACCATTCAACAGGGTTATCGAAGCAGAGGACTTCAACGACTGCTATAACCACTTGATGATATGGGCGCAGATAGCACATGCAGACGTAACCAATATTCGAATTGAAGAACTGAAAGAACACAAAACCGCCTGATGGCGGTTTTTTCTTGCGTGTAATTGCGGAGACTTTGCGATGTACTTGACACTTCAGGAGTGGAACGCTCGCCAGCGACGCCCAAGAAGCCTTGAAACAGTTCGTCGATGGGTACGCGAATGCAGGATATTCCCTCCTCCGGTTAAGGACGGAAGAGAGTATCTGTTCCACGAATCAGCGGTAAAGGTTGACTTAAATCGACCAGTAACAGGTAGCCTTTTGAAGAGGATCAGAAATGGGAAGAAGGCGAAGTCATGAGCGCCGGGATTTACCCCCTAATCTTTATATAAGAAACAATGGATATTACTGCTACAGGGACCCAAGGACGGGTAAAGAGTTCGGATTAGGCAGAGACAGAAGGATAGCAATCACTGAAGCTATACAGGCCAACATTGAGTTATTCTCAGGACCCAAACACAAGCCTCTGACAGCAAGAATCAACAGTGATAATTCTGTTACGTTACATTCATGGCTTGATCGCTACGAAAAAATCCTCGCCAGCAGAGGAATCAAGCAGAAGACACTCATAAATTACATGAGCAAAATTAAAGCAATAAGGAGGGGTCTGCCTGATGCTCCACTTGAAGACATCACCACAAAAGAAATTGCGGCAATGCTCAATGGATACATAGACGATGGCAAGGCGGCGTCAGCCAAGTTAATCAGATCAACACTGAGCGATGCATTCCGAGAGGCAATAGCTGAAGGCCATATAACAACAAACCCGGTCGCTGCCACTCGCGCAGCAAAATCAGAGGTAAGGAGATCAAGACTTACAGCTGACGAATACCTGAAAATTTATCAAGCAGCAGAATCATCACCATGTTGGCTCAGACTTGCAATGGAACTGGCTGTTGTTACCGGGCAACGAGTTGGTGATTTATGCGAAATGAAGTGGTCTGATATCGTAGATGGATATCTTTATGTCGAGCAAAGCAAAACAGGCGTAAAAATTGCCATCCCAACAGCATTGCATGTTGATGCTCTCGGGATATCAATGAAGGAAACACTTGATAAATGCAAAGAGATTCTTGGCGGAGAAACCATAATTGCATCTACTCGTCGTGAACCGCTTTCATCCGGCACAGTATCAAGGTATTTTATGCGCGCACGAAAAGCATCAGGTCTTTCCTTCGAAGGGGATCCGCCTACCTTTCACGAGTTGCGCAGTTTGTCTGCAAGACTCTATGAGAAGCAGATAAGCGATAAGTTTGCTCAACATCTTCTCGGGCATAAGTCGGACACCATGGCATCACAGTATCGTGATGACAGAGGCAGGGAGTGGGACAAAATTGAAATCAAATAATGATTTTATTTTGACTGATAGTGACCTGTTCGTTGCAACAAATTGATAAGCAATGCTTTTTTATAATGCCAACTTAGTATAAAAAAGCAGGCTTCAACGGATTCATTTTTCTATTTCATAGCCCGGAGCAACCTGTGAACACATTTTCAGTTTCCCGTCTGGCGCTGGCATTGGCTTTTGGCGTGACGCTGACCGCCTGTAGCTCAACCCCGCCCGATCAACGTCCTTCTGATCAAACCGCGCCTGGTACCTCTTCTCGCCCGATTCTGTCGGCAAAAGAAGCGCAGAATTTCGATGCTCAACACTATTTTGCATCCCTGACACCAGGTGCTGCAGCGTGGAATCCTTCCCCGATTACCCTGCCTGCGCAACCTGAATTTGTTGTCGGCCCGGCGGGCACTCAAGGTGTAACGCATACCACGATTCAGGCGGCGGTAGATGCGGCAATTATCAAGCGTACCAACAAGCGCCAGTATATTGCCGTGATGCCTGGTGAGTATCAGGGAACGGTATATGTCCCTGCCGCTCCGGGTGGAATTACTCTGTACGGTACAGGTGAAAAACCGATTGATGTGAAGATTGGGCTTTCCCTTGATGGTGGCATGAGCCCTACCGACTGGCGTCACGACGTCAACCCGCGCGGCAAATATATGCCAGGTAAACCAGCGTGGTATATGTACGATAGCTGCCAGAGCAAACGCAGCGACAGTATCGGTGTTCTCTGCTCTGCGGTCTTCTGGTCACAAAACAATGGCCTGCAACTGCAAAATCTGACCATCGAAAACACGCTGGGCGATAGCGTAGATGCAGGTAACCATCCGGCGGTGGCACTGCGTACTGATGGTGACCAGGTACAGATTAACAACGTTAACATTCTCGGTCGTCAGAACACCTTCTTTGTCACCAACAGCGGTGTGCAGAACCGTCTGGAAACGAATCGTCAGCCGCGTACGCTGGTGACCAACAGCTACATTGAAGGGGATGTGGATATCGTTTCTGGTCGCGGCGCAGTGGTGTTCGATAACACCGAATTCCGCGTGGTGAACTCACGTACTCAGCAAGAAGCGTATGTGTTTGCACCGGCTACGCTGTCCAACATTTACTACGGTTTCCTCGCCGTAAACAGCCGTTTCAATGCTTTCGGTGATGGTGTGGCGCAACTGGGCCGCTCGCTGGATGTTGATGCCAATACCAACGGTCAGGTGGTGATCCGTGATAGCGCCATCAACGAAGGTTTTAACACGGCTAAACCGTGGGCTGATGCGGTGATCTCTAATCGTCCGTTTGCGGGTAATACCGGCAGCGTAGATGATAACGACGAAATACAGCGCAATCTGAATGACACTAACTACAACCGCATGTGGGAATACAATAACCGCGGCGTGGGTAGCAAAGTGGTTGCAGAGGCGAAGAAGTAAGAGCTATTAACTATTTGCCGGATGCGGCGTAAACGCCTTATCCGGCCTACGGTTCGATGCGATTTGTAGGTCGGATAAGATGCGCAAGCATCGCATCCGACAATAAGTGCCGGATGCTGCGTAAATGCCTTATCTGGCCTACAGATTCGATGCGATTCGTAGGTCGGATAAGATGCGCAAGCATCGCATCCGACAATAAGTACCGGATGCGACCTACATTCATATGGCGCTTTTTACATCTGACGGTTTTTATTGAAGTTAATCAAACTACCCGCCTTGATAATCTCGCGCTCTTCGGCCGTCAGGCTTTCCATGTAAAGCGTAATTTCCGTTACCGGCGCATCTTCATGGATCACATAACCTTTAAACGTCGTACCCGGATTATCCAGCGCCGCTTTAATGCCAGGGATGTAAATGTAATCCCCCACTTCAAAGGTTGGCACTTCCGCCATCTGCAGCGGTAACATCCCCCAGTTGATGACGTTAGAACGGTAGCGTTTCGTCGCGTACTCCTCGGCAATATTCGCCAGACCGCCAATCACACGCTGGCAGCTCGCCGCCTGTTCACGCGCAGAACCATCGCCTGGTTTCACCGCATAGACCATGCTGCCAATTTCAGTTTGCAGCGGATCAATATGCTCCTGACCAGCAATCTGCTTAATGCGCGCAAACACCTCTGTCAGCTCGCTGACATTCCCCGCCAGACGCTGATTTTCCAGCTCAGCAGTCGCTTTACTTCTGCTAACATAACCTGGATCGCGGCGTGACAGGGTAAACTCCGCCAGACCAATCGGATTTGAACGATAAGAAGAGGTTTCACCGGAAGGAATCAGTTCGTCGGTGGTGGTCACTTCGTCGAGGATCTTCGAGCACACTTTGAGGACGATATTGTCAGTCAGCGCACCCAATTCCGGCCAGTCTTTAATGTTCGGTCCGTAAATCAGCGGTTGCTGAGTCGCCCCTTTCACAAAGCCCTGATAAACACGGTTTTTATACGGCGTTACATCGAAGGCGTACTCCGGTATGTTGTCCCAGCAATCGAGTTCGCTGGCAGAGGTTAAATAGCCACCGTTTGCCGCAGTCGCAGCGATAGAACGAGCGTCCATCAACGCCACCGCTGACATCTGCCCATTAGCTGGCTTAGAGCCTTCGCGGTTCGGGAAGTTACGCGTGGTGTGGCGAATACTCAAACCGTTGTTGATTGGCGTATCGCCCGCGCCAAAGCATGGGCCGCAGAACGCGGTTCTGATGATTGCGCCTGCGCCAATCAAATCTGCTACCACACCTTTTTTGGCTAAATCCATAAACACCGGCTGTGATGACGGGTAAACCGCCAGCGAGAAGGTGTCATTGCCACAGGATTGACCGCGCAGTGCATTCGCCGCCGCGATGACGTTTTCGTAGTTACCGCCAGAACAGCCCGCGATAATCCCCTGCTGCACTTTCAGGCGACCATTTTCCACTTTATCCAGCAGCGAGAGTTTGGCTTTACCGTGCGCCACGCGTTCGGACTCAATTTCAATCTCACGCAGAATGTCGGTCAGGTTCTGGTTCAGTGTGTCGATTTCATACACGTTGCTCGGGTGGAACGGCAGCGCAATCATTGGTTTGATGGCGCTTAAATCAACGCTGATGCAGCCATCGTAGTACGCCATCGGTTGAGGGTTAAGCTGGCAGTAATCCTGGCCGCGACCGTGCAGCGCCAGCCAGTTATGCACTTCTTCATCGGTTTGCCAGACAGAACTTAAACAGGTCGTTTCAGTGGTCATAACGTCAACGCTGTTACGGAAATCGGTAGAGAGCGCAGCAACACCGGGTCCTACGAATTCCATCACTTTGTTTTTGACGTAGCCGTTTTTGAACACGGCACCGATGATAGCCAGCGCCACATCCTGCGGCCCCACATACGGCGCTGGTTTTCCGGTCAGATGCACCGCAACCACGCCCGGATAGTCGATATCCCAGGTGTCATTCAGCAGCTGTTTTACCAACTCACCGCCGCCCTCACCGACTGCCATTGTCCCTAATGCACCGTAACGGGTGTGGCTGTCTGACCCGAGGATCATTTTGCCGCCGCCTGCCATCATCTCACGCATATATTGATGGATGACCGCAATGTGCGGAGGCACAAAAATACCGCCATAACGCTGAGCCGCCGATAAACCAAAAACATGGTCATCACCGTTAATGGTGCCACCGACGGCGCAAAGTGAGTTATGGCAGTTGGTCAGCACATACGGCAGCGGGAAACGTTCCATACCGGACGCTTTAGCGGTCTGTACAATACCAACAAAGGTAATATCGTGAGAGGCTAATGAATCAAACTTAATTTTAAGTTTATCCATATTTCCGGACGTATTATGAGAAGAGAGAATAGACCAGGCAATAGTGCCTTTTTGGGCTTCTTCTTTTTTAATTTCGCCGGTGAAATGTTCTTCGGCAATTATTTCGTTATTACTGGCGAGAAACACGCCTTTTTCAGATAACTTGATCATCAAATGCTCCAGATATCTGCGCACCGTGAAGTGCGCAGAAAGATAATAAATGGATATACTCTAAATAATTCGAGTTGCAGGAAGGCGACAAGCGAGTGAATCCCCAGGAGCTTACATAAGTAAGTGACTGGGGTGAGCGAACGCAGACGCAGCACATGCAACTTGAAGTATGACGAGAATATTTACAGCATGTTCCAGCCGATCAGCATATTCCACCACCACACGCCGAGGGTGATATGCACCAGGAAGGTTAATATCGTCAGTACCGCACCGACCAACCACCAGGATTTAATATCGTTATAACCCACGCCAAAGATGACCGGACCTGCCGCGCCGCCATAGTGAGTAACCATGCCGCCATAGGAGTTGGAGAACAACAGTGCCAGCGCGGTTAACATTAACGGTGCGCCGGAGACGTTCGCCAGCATGGCAAATACCGGTAACATAGCAACGATATAGGCACTACCGGAAGCGAAGAAATAACGCACGATAATGCTGAGGAAAATAATAACGAAGAAAGCAACGTTACCGTGACCATCAAATGCCAGGTTATTTTTAAAGACTTCAGCTAACCATTCGAAGAATTTAACTTTCGATAATAAGGAGCTTAATCCGATAATACCGCCGTACCAGATTAAGGTATTCCAGCCGCCTTTATTTTTAACCACGTCTTCCCAGGTAACGATACCCAGCAGCAGCATGGTCGCCATAACAACGATTGCCACAGTGGATTCATCAACCCCCAGAGACTTACTGAAAATCCAGCCCAGTAGCGCCAGCACAAAGACACCGAGCAGCATTTTTTCGCGGATTTTCATCGGTCCCAGTTCGGCAAGGCCCGCTTTAGCGATGGTTTTGTTATCCACCTTTTTAATTTCTGGTGGATACATGGTGTAAATTACCAGCGGGGTGACCAGCAGCATAATGATGCCCGGCAATCCGGCGGCCAGCGCCCATCCACCCCAGCTAATTTGCAGGTGCAGAATGTCGTTGATCATTTTCAGCGCCAGAATGTTCCCCGCCATTGCGGTAAAGAACATATAGCTGGTGGTTTTGGTGACCATGTAAATGGACATCATCAGGTAATGTCCGACACGACGCGGACTTTTTTCCGGTTCGGACCCCAAAGCCACCGCCACGCTGTTGATGATCGGTAACACAATACCGCCCGCACGCGCGGTGTTAGACGGTGTTGCCGGAGCCAGTACCAGATCGAGGAATACCGTAACGTAACCCAGACCCAGCGTGGTGTTACCGATTTTACCAATCAGCAGATAGGCAATACGTTTACCTAAACCGGTGGTCACAAATGCGGCGCTTAAGGTAAACGCCGAGAACACCAGCCAGGTAGTACCTGAAGAGTAACCGCTTAATACGGCGGTGGTCTTAAACGCACCGTCGGATAAGTTACCGACCACCACCATTGAGGCAGCAACGGCAATTAACAGTACGACAGGTTCCGGGAAAGGCTTGATAACCAGACCCACAATGGCCGCCAGGTAAATACCAAAAAGCACCCACGCCAGTTCGCTTAATCCTGCCGGAGCTGGCATAAAGCCAATAATACATGGGATCGCTAATATCAGAATTAGCTTCCATAACGATTTCTTATTCATTTAAAATCCTGTTCTTTCTGTATGACTCATACAGAAGTCCTTTATTGATTGTCCTTATCCTGACAACGAATTTTTTCAGGGAAGATAAACTTCACCGGAAAATATTTTTCTGGTCGTCCGAATAACAGATGCGCGTAACGTCGTGGCATCCTGACCTTCATTACTTAAATGAACGTCGAGCGCACCACTGGGGTGTTCAATATTGATATTGCCGTATCCTACAGAAGGGACGATTTGTCGGGTGACGGTGCCTTCCAATGCACAACTACTGGAAATAGCAATAGCACCGGTTATCGCCAGCGCGCGATGGCAAGAATGCGGCATAAAATAACGCACATTAATTTCCCCGCCTTTCTGCGCTGGAGAAATAAGCACAGGTTTAGGGATAACCATATTACTGACATCACCTAAGCCCATTGCTTTACCCGCTTGTAGACGGATAGATTCAATGCGGGCTAATAATGCTTTGTCGGCATCCAGTTCCGCCGGTAATTCATAACCTGTTTTTCCCAGATATTCAGCCGGAATAATGACGACTGGCATCGCCATATCGATACAGGTCACCGGGACATCGTCAAAATAATCAATCTGATTATCAGTCGGGAAAACTTTTCCGGTTTTGGTTCCAGCGGCATTCAGGAAAGTGAGCGCAACCGGTGCGGCAGTACCCGGTACGCCGTCAATTCTGGCACTACCCTCGTACTCGACAACACCATTTGGCGTTTGCACATCAGCTTCGATGAACGTACCCGTATTGACGTTGCGGATACGCACACGGGTGACCGGTGATGTCGCTGCAATCAAACCATTTTCAATGGCGAATGCCCCAACGCCAGAAAGCATATTGCCGCAGTTAGGCGTGGTATCGACACGTTGCTCATGGACGATAACTTGAGCAAACAGATAATCAACATCAGCACGCGGATCGCTGGAACGGCTAATAATGGCGACTTTACTGGTCAGTGGATTACCGCCGCCAATACCGTCAATTTCCAGATCGTTACCGGAACCCATAATTGCCATCAATATTTTATCGCGCTGCGTTTGATCTTCGGGTAAATGTTCCGCTAACAGGAACGCGCCCCTCGAGGTTCCACCTCGCATCATCACGCAGGGTATTTTTTTCATAATAATGCCCTCAATTTAAAAACATAACTTATTGCGATATGGTTACATTAAGGACAAAGCATCTCTAATGACTTTAGCTCAACGATTAATAACATTTTTTCATTAATTTAAGTTGGCTAAATGCAGTTAAAATTTTTAACGACCAGCCACCCAAAATCGTCGCTTCCATTTTCCGGAGTAATAATGAAGCATGAATTATCAAGTATGAAGGCATTTGTCATACTGGCAGAGTCCAGTTCATTTAACAATGCTGCTAAATTACTCAATATTACGCAACCTGCATTAACGCGAAGAATAAAAAAGATGGAGGAAGATTTACATATTCAACTATTTGAGCGTACAACTCGCAAGGTTACGTTAACAAAAGCAGGAAAAAGGTTGCTCCCGGAGGCGCGGGAATTAATAAAGAAATTCGATGAAACGCTTTTTAATATTCGTGATATGAATGCTTATCATCGTGGTATGGTGACGTTAGCGTGTATTCCGACCGCAGTATTTTATTTTTTACCGCTGGCAATCGGTAAATTTAATGAGCTGTATCCCAATATTAAAGTGCGGATTCTGGAACAAGGCACGAATAATTGCATGGAATCGGTGCTGTGTAACGAATCAGACTTTGGCATAAACATGAACAACGTCACAAATTCATCCATTGATTTTACCCCACTGGTCAACGAGCCGTTCGTGCTGGCCTGTCGGCGTGACCATCCATTGGCCAAAAAGCAGCTTGTAGAATGGCAGGAGTTAGTGGGTTACAAAATGATTGGCGTACGCTCCTCCAGCAGCAACCGACTGTTGATAGAACAACAGCTGGCCGACAAGCCCTGGAAGCTGGACTGGTTTTACGAAGTGCGTCATCTTTCGACGTCATTAGGACTGGTGGAGGCGGGACTGGGGATTTCGGCGCTTCCTGGCCTGGCAATGCCTCATGCGCCCTATTCTTCGATTATTGGTATCCCATTGGTGGAACCCGTTATACGTCGAACATTGGGAATAATTCGCCGTAAAGATGCCGTACTTTCTCCAGCAGCAGAACGCTTTTTTGCCTTGCTGATTAATTTATGGACTGACGATAAAGACAATTTGTGGACCAATATCGTCGAACGCCAGAGACACGCGTTACAGGAGATAGGTTAATACACCGGCGCAGGAGAGACTGCGCCGGGTAAATCAGCGGTTAGTGTGCGTTAACCACCACCCACATTGGTCCCTGCCCGACCGCATAGCGGCCTTTTTCATGCAGTAGCCCCTGCTCGCCAACAATTTCGTATACCGAGATGTGGTGAGATTTTTGCCCAGCGGCAATCAGATACTTGCCGCTGTGATCAACATTGAAGCCGCGCGGCTGGGTTTCCGTTGGCTGGAAGCCTTCTTTACTCAACACGCTGCCATCTTCCGAAACGCTGAAGACAGTAATCAGGCTGGCAGTACGGTCACAGGCATATAAGTGACGCCCATCCGGGGTGATATGAATATCAGCCGCCCAACGGGTATCGGAGAAGTTTTCCGGCATCATATCCAGCGTCTGGACACATTCGATATTGCCGTGCGGATCTTTCAGTTCCCAGACATCCACTGAGCTGTTTAACTCATTGACGCAATACGCATATTGTTCGTTTGGATGGAATACCATATGACGCGGGCCGGCCCCTTCAACGGTAGTCACTTCCGCAGGGTCCTGCGCCACCAGATGACCATCATCGCTGACCGTAAACAGGCAAATGCGATCCTGCTTTAATGCCGGAACCCACAGCGTACGGTTGTCCGGTGAGATATTGGCGGAATGGCAACCGTCCAACCCCTCGACCACATCGACGACGCCCATTGGCAGGCCATCTTCCAGACGCGTTACGCTCACGTTACCCGCATTGTAAGAACCTACAAAGACAAACTGCCCCTGGTGATCGGTGGAAATATGCGTCGGACTACCCGGCAGCGCAGACTCTGCGGCAAAGGTCAGTGCGCCATCGTCCGGGGCGATACGATACGCCAGGACGCGAAACTCAGGGCGAACACCAACATAGAGATAACGTTTGTCCGGGCTGACCACCATCGGCTGCACCTGCCCCGGCACATCGACAACCTGTGTCAGCGTCAGTGCGCCTTCATGATTCAGGTTCCAGACGTGAATTTGCTGGCTCTCAGGGCTGGCGATATAAACTGTTTGCTTCATGAATGCTCCTTTGCATTTAGCAACTGACTGTAACAGCTAAAATTAGTCGCTTTTGGCGGTGAATGCTGAATTAAAACGCAGAATTTTGTCCGATAGTGGTATCGGTGTACCATTCGCGCAGACGAAAATTCTTAACCTTAATCTGGAATACGCCATGACCACACGCGTGATTGCTCTTGACTTAGACGGCACCTTATTGACCCCGAAAAAGACCCTGCTTCCTTCATCGATAGAAGCCCTGGCCCGCGCTCGCGAAGCAGGCTATCAATTAATCATCGTTACAGGTCGCCATCACGTCGCTATTCATCCTTTTTATCAGGCGCTGGCGCTGGATACACCTGCTATTTGCTGTAATGGCACCTATTTGTATGATTATCATGCAAAAACCGTGCTGGAAGCGGACCCAATGCCCGTTAATAAAGCCCTGCAACTCATTGAGATGCTGAATGAGCACCACATTCACGGTCTGATGTATGTGGATGATGCAATGGTCTATGAGCACCCGACCGGGCATGTCATTCGCACGTCTAACTGGGCGCAAACCCTGCCGCCGGAACAGCGTCCGACTTTCACACAAGTCGCTTCTCTGGCTGAAACGGCGCAACAAGTTAACGCCGTATGGAAGTTCGCCCTGACGCACGATGACCTGCCGCAATTGCAGCATTTTGGTAAGCATGTCGAACATGAACTGGGACTGGAGTGTGAATGGTCCTGGCACGATCAGGTTGATATTGCACGCGGCGGCAACAGCAAAGGTAAACGTTTGACGAAATGGGTTGAGGCGCAAGGTTGGTCGATGGAAAACGTCGTGGCATTCGGCGATAACTTTAATGATATCAGTATGCTGGAAGCCGCTGGTACAGGCGTGGCGATGGGCAACGCCGATGACGCGGTAAAAGCGCGCGCCAACATTGTGATTGGTGATAACACCACCGACAGCATTGCCCAGTTCATTTATAGCCACCTGATTTAATCAGGCGGTTATCGATACACTTTTAATTTGCGCGTACAGCCACAGGCCAGGTTTGATCGCCAGTTCATCCCTGGCCCACGGGCTGATACGCGCCCACAGCGTTTTACCGCCGACTTCCAGCTCCACTTCCACCTGGCCGTTGTCGTCATAACTATTAACAACTTTTGCCCGCAATACGTTACGAATGCTGGTTTGCTGCGGCGGTTGTAAAACCAGAGAAACATCGGAAGCCTGAATGCGGATACGTAGCGCAGCTTGCAGCGGTTCGTCCAGCTTATTGACCCACAAATGCTGATCGCCCAGCGCCAGCGCAGTCATCGCGTAATGCGGATGATGCTCAAGTACCGTCACTTTCAGAATGCTACTTTGTTGCTCTTTCGGCAGCCACGGATTCATCACGCTACTCCCCCAGACTTCTTCCAGCGCGCCAAAGGCTTTCACCTGACCGTTTTCCAGTACCATCACTCTGTCTGCCAGATGGAGGATCTCATCCAGCGAATGGCTGACATACAACATCGGGATGTTGATTTCCCGCGTCAGACGTTGCAGATAAGGCAACAGTTCGCGTTTACGCGGAATATCCAGTGACGCCAGCGGTTCATCCAGCAACAGCAATTCTGGTGCCGTCAGCAAAGCCCGACCAATCGCCACGCGCTGTTTTTCGCCTCCGGACAGGCTGCCTGGTAAACGGTCAAGCAACGGTTCAATGCCTAAAAGCGCCACCAGCTTATCGAACTGATCGACCATACTTTTCGACATGCCGTAGCGCAGATTGCCACGCACTTTGTAATGCGGGAACAGCCGCGCATCCTGAAAAACATAGCCAACGCGACGCTTTTCCGGCGTCAGGCAGATATCTTTTTCGGCATCATTTAGTACCCGCCCATTGAGGACAATCCGCCCTTTTTGCGGGCGCGTCAGTCCACTGATGGCGTTAATCAGCGAAGTTTTTCCGGCACCGGAGACGCCAAAGATAGCAGTGATGCCATTGGCGGGCAGCGTTTCATTAATGGTCAGGCAATGGTTGCCCAACGTCTGGGAAAAATTCAGCTCCAGCATGATTAGCGCCCCGCCCGTTCACGGCTGATTCTGGCCAGCCATTCTGAAATCAACAGGGAGATCATCGCCAGTGCAATAGAAATAATGCACAGTCTCGCCGCGCCACTTTCCCCGCCGGGGGTCTGGATCAGGGTATACATGGCAGAAGGAATGGTTCGCGTTTCACCAGGAATGTTCGACACAAAGGTGATGGTTGCACCAAACTCACCGAGAGAACGAGCAAAAGCCAGTACCGTACCAACAATAATGCCCGGTAAGGTCAGCGGTAACGTGATAGTAAAGAAAACGCGCCAGCGCCCGGCACCTAGTGTTCTTGCGGCCTGTTCCAGTTTGACATCAACCCCTTCCAGCGCCAGACGAATTGCCCGCACCATCAGCGGAAACGACATGACGGCGGCAGCGAGAACCGCGCCGCGCCAGCTAAAGGCGAAGGTAATACCAAACCAGTCATACAGACGTTCACCGATAAATCCGCGCCGTCCCATCGAAACTAATAATAAGTAACCGACGACCACGGGCGGTAACACCAGCGGTAGATGCAGTACGCTGTCGAGCAGAGCTTTGCCCGGAAACGTGCAACGCACCAGTAACCAGGCAAAAAAGATCCCAAACGGCAGGCTAAACAGCACAGCCAGGGAAGAAACTTTCAGGCTTAATAAAACTGCCTGCCATTCTGGATCGGTCAGTATCATTACTTGATTGTAAATCCGTAACGTTTAAAGATTTCCGCTGCCTGCGGTCCCTTCAGATAATCATAAAATGCTTTCACTGTCGCATTGTTATGCCCTTCCACAACAGCAACCGGATATTCCACTTTTTTATGTGAATCTTCCGGGAAGGTGGCAACCACTTTTACCCCTTTGCTGGCAACTGCGTCAGAACCGTAGACAATGCCCAGAGGCGCTTCGTTACGTTCGACCAGCGCCAGCGCCCCACGAACATCTTCCGCTGGGGCCAGTTTCGGAGAGAGCGTATCCCATGCGCCCAGTTTTTGCAGTGCTTCTTTTGCATAAATGCCAGCGGGAACATGTTCCGGATCGCCAACCGCCAGGCGACCGCCATTCAGCAGTGAAGTCCAGTTGGTTTTGCTGTCGATGGTGAAATCTTTCTGCACGCTGGCTTTCGGTGCTACAACGACCAGGCTATTGCCGAGCAGTGTCTGACGCGTAGCTGTATCGATCGCTTTTTTATCAACCGCATAATCCATCCATTTCTGATCGGCAGAAATAAACAGATCCGCAGGCGCACCCGCTTCAATCTGACGGGCGAGAGTAGATGACGAAGCGAAAGAAGAAACCACATCCACGCCTTTCTCTTTTTTAAACTGCGTAGCAATGTCCTGCATTGCGTTAGTCAGGGATGCGGCGGCGAACACCGTGATTTTCCCTTCATCTGCCAGTGCATTGCCAGCACAGCGAAAGAGAGTGCCGCCCCGGCAAACAAGTTCAACCATTTACGAGCCATTGGTAACCCCTTAATGTAACGTTATGTAGGCGACAATATAACGACTAACTCGGAATTTTCCCAGCAGTTATTGCTAACCTTTGTGAGGTAGATAAGAAAAAATATCGGCAGGAAAAGCAGGAAGTTGAGAAAAAGAAAATGCCCGACTAAGCGGGCATTCAGGGAATCAATGATTTTGTCCGGGCTGGTCTTTTTTACCAACACCAGAAAAGATGTTGAATACTTCACCAAGACCGTAAATCAGACCCAGGATGATGGCCATCACGACAGGTACCATGATTACGGCGAATACCAGACTTTTTAATAACTCTAACATGGTCAACTCCAGATATAGTCATGAGACTATTCTAACCGCTAAGCACAGAAAAGCACTCCCCTTTTGTGCGGTCAGCTTTGCGTGGCGTTCGTTTTCCGTCACAATAAGACTTTTGCCAGGACATTGTTATGCAGGCCGAAATCCTTCTCACCCTTAAGCTCCAACAAAAATTATTCGCCGACCCGCGCCGCATTTCGCTACTAAAACACATTGCGCTTTCCGGTTCCATTAGCCAGGGAGCGAAAGATGCCGGTATTAGCTATAAAAGCGCCTGGGATGCCATTAACGAGATGAATCAGTTAAGTGAGCATATTCTGGTCGAGCGCGCAACAGGCGGTAAAGGTGGCGGAGGCGCAGTACTGACCCGCTATGGTCAGCGACTGATTCAGCTCTATGACTTACTGGCGCAAATCCAGCAAAAAGCCTTTGATGTGTTAAGTGACGATGACGCCCTGCCGCTGAACAGCCTGCTGGCCGCGATCTCACGTTTTTCACTGCAAACCAGCGCCCGTAACCAGTGGTTCGGTACCATCACCGCCCGCGATCATGATGACGTTCAACAGCATGTTGATGTCTTACTGGCTGACGGAAAAACACGCCTGAAAGTCGCAATTACCGCACAAAGCGGCGCACGTCTGGGGCTGGATGAAGGCAAAGAAGTGTTGATATTGCTAAAAGCGCCGTGGGTAGGCATTACTCAGGACGAAGCGGTCGCACAAAACGCCGACAACCAATTACCGGGTATTATTAGTCATATTGAGCGCGGCGCAGAGCAGTGCGAAGTATTAATGGCGCTACCCGACGGGCAAACACTGTGCGCCACAGTGCCGGTAAATGAAGCGACTTCTCTTCAGCAAGGGCAGAATGTCACGGCCTACTTTAATGCCGACAGCGTGATTATCGCCACGCTGTGCTAAGCGTGTTGACAATTTGTTATGAAACACGTATCCCTGTCAGTAATCGCTGCACAAAATGGGATATAAAATGTCATCGTTGCAAATTTTGCAAGGCACGTTTCGTCTTAGCGACACAAAAACGCTGCAATTGCCTCAGCTAACGTTAAACGCGGGTGATAGTTGGGCGTTTGTCGGTTCGAATGGAAGTGGAAAGTCGGCGCTGGCCCGCGCGCTGGCGGGGGAACTTCCGCTTTTGAAAGGTGAACGGCAAAGCCAGTTTTCCCACATCACTCGTCTCTCCTTCGAGCAATTGCAAAAGCTCGTCAGCGACGAATGGCAACGGAATAACACCGATATGCTCGGCCCTGGCGAAGATGACACCGGACGCACTACGGCTGAGATTATTCAGGATGAAGTAAAGGATGCACCGCGTTGCATGCAACTGGCGCAGCAGTTCGGTATTACCGCCCTCCTCGACCGACGCTTTAAATACCTTTCCACTGGCGAGACGCGAAAAACCCTGCTGTGTCAGGCGCTGATGTCGGAGCCTGACTTGTTGATTCTTGATGAGCCGTTCGATGGCCTGGATGTTGCCTCACGTCAGCAGCTGGCTGAGCGACTCGCCTCGTTACATCAGTCCGGTATTACTTTGGTACTGGTGCTCAATCGCTTCGATGAGATCCCGGAATTTGTCCAGTTTGCTGGCGTGCTGGCGGATTGTACGTTAGCGGAAACTGGCGCTAAAGAGGAACTGCTCCAGCAAGCACTCGTCGCGCAACTTGCGCATAGTGAACAGCTTGAAGGTGTGCAACTGCCGGAGCCGGATGAACCTTCAGCACGTCACGCCTTACCCGCCAACGAATCGCGCATTGTGCTGAACAATGGCGTGGTTTCTTATAATGATCGCCCCATTCTTAATAACCTTAGCTGGCAGGTGAATCCAGGCGAACACTGGCAAATTGTCGGGCCAAATGGCGCGGGAAAATCGACGTTATTAAGCCTGATTACTGGCGATCATCCGCAAGGTTACAGCAACGATTTGACGCTTTTCGGCCGACGTCGCGGCAGCGGCGAAACCATCTGGGACATCAAAAAGCATATCGGTTACGTCAGCAGTAGTTTGCATCTGGATTACCGGGTCAGCACTACCGTGCGTAATGTGATTCTTTCTGGCTATTTTGATTCGATTGGCATTTATCAGGCCGTTTCGGATCGCCAGCAAAAACTGGTGCAGCAGTGGCTGGATATTCTCGGCATTGATAAACACACGGCTGACGCTCCGTTCCATAGTCTTTCCTGGGGACAGCAGCGTCTGGCGCTGATTGTCCGCGCACTGGTGAAACATCCGACGTTGCTTATTCTCGATGAACCACTACAGGGGCTTGATCCGCTCAATCGCCAGCTTATCCGCCGTTTTGTTGATGTGCTGATTAGCGAAGGTGAAACGCAATTGTTGTTTGTTTCGCACCACGCTGAAGATGCGCCTGCCTGTATTACCCATCGTCTTGAGTTCGTGCCGGACGGTGGACTCTATCGCTATGTTCTGACAAAAATATATTGAGTCGGTAGTGCTGACCTTGCCGGAGGCGGCCTAAGCGCCCTCTCCGGCCAACGGTTCGACGCATGCAGGCATTAAACCGCGTCTTTTTTTCAGATAAAAAGCGCAATCATTCATAAACCCTCTGTTTTATAATCACTTAATCGCGCATAAAAAACGGCTAAATTCTTGTGTAAACGATTCCACTAATTTATTCCATGTCACACTTTTCGCATCTTTGTTATGCTATGGTTATTTCATACCATAAGCCTAATGGAGCGAATTATGAGAGTTCTGGTTACCGGTGGTAGCGGTTACATTGGAAGTCATACCTGTGTGCAATTACTGCAAAACGGTCATGATGTCATCATTCTTGATAACCTCTGTAACAGTAAGCGCAGCGTACTGCCTGTTATCGAGCGTTTAGGCGGCAAACATCCAACGTTTGTTGAAGGCGATATTCGTAACGAAGCGTTGATGACCGAGATCCTGCACGATCACGCTATCGACACCGTGATCCACTTCGCCGGGCTGAAAGCCGTGGGCGAATCGGTACAAAAACCGCTGGAATATTACGACAACAATGTCAACGGCACTCTGCGCCTGATTAGCGCCATGCGCGCCGCTAACGTCAAAAACTTTATTTTTAGCTCCTCCGCCACCGTTTATGGCGATCAGCCCAAAATTCCATACGTTGAAAGCTTCCCGACCGGCACACCGCAAAGCCCTTACGGCAAAAGCAAGCTGATGGTGGAACAGATCCTCACCGATCTGCAAAAAGCCCAGCCGGACTGGAGCATTGCCCTGCTGCGCTACTTCAACCCGGTTGGCGCGCATCCGTCGGGCGATATGGGCGAAGATCCGCAAGGCATTCCGAATAACCTGATGCCATACATCGCCCAGGTTGCTGTAGGCCGTCGCGACTCGCTGGCGATTTTTGGTAACGATTATCCGACCGAAGATGGTACTGGCGTACGCGATTACATCCACGTAATGGATCTGGCGGACGGTCACGTCGTGGCGATGGAAAAACTGGCGAACCAGCCAGGCGTACACATCTACAACCTCGGCGCTGGCGTAGGCAACAGCGTGCTGGACGTGGTTAATGCCTTCAGCAAAGCCTGCGGCAAACCGGTTAATTATCATTTTGCACCGCGTCGCGAGGGCGACCTTCCGGCCTACTGGGCGGACGCCAGCAAAGCCGACCGTGAACTGAACTGGCGCGTAACGCGCACACTCGATGAAATGGCGCAGGACACCTGGCACTGGCAGTCACGCCATCCACAGGGATATCCCGATTAAGGAACGACCATGACGCAATTTAATCCCGTTGATCATCCACATCGCCGCTACAACCCGCTCACCGGGCAATGGATTCTGGTTTCACCGCACCGCGCTAAGCGCCCCTGGCAGGGGGCGCAGGAAACGCCAGCCAAACAGGTGTTACCTGCGCACGATCCAGATTGCTTCCTCTGCGCAGGTAATGTGCGGGTGACAGGCGATAAAAACCCCGATTACACCGGGACTTACGTTTTCACTAATGACTTTGCGGCCTTGATGTCTGACACGCCAGATGCGCCAGAAAGCAACGATCCGCTGATGCGTTGCCAGAGCGCGCGCGGTACCAGCCGGGTGATCTGCTTTTCACCGGATCACAGTAAAACGCTGCCAGAGCTCAGTGTTGCGGCATTGACGGAAATCGTCAAAACCTGGCAGGAACAAACCGCAGAACTGGGGAAAACATACCCATGGGTGCAGGTCTTTGAAAACAAAGGCGCGGCGATGGGCTGCTCTAACCCGCATCCGCACGGACAGATTTGGGCAAATAGCTTCCTGCCTAACGAAACTGAGCGCGAAGACCGCCTGCAAAAAGAATATTTTGCCGAGCAGAAATCACCAATGCTGGTGGATTATGTTCAGCGCGAGCTGGCAGACGGTAGCCGTACCGTTGTCGAAACCGAACACTGGTTAGCCGTAGTGCCTTACTGGGCTGCCTGGCCGTTCGAAACGCTACTGCTGCCCAAAGCCCACGTTTTACGGATCACCGATTTGACCGACGCCCAGCGCAGCGATCTGGCGCTGGCGTTGAAAAAGCTGACCAGTCGTTATGACAACCTCTTCCAGTGCTCCTTCCCCTACTCTATGGGCTGGCACGGCGCGCCATTTAATGGCGAAGAGAATCAACACTGGCAGCTGCACGCGCACTTTTATCCGCCTCTGCTGCGCTCCGCCACCGTACGTAAATTTATGGTTGGTTATGAAATGCTGGCAGAGACCCAGCGAGACCTGACCGCAGAACAGGCAGCAGAGCGTTTGCGCGCAGTCAGCGATATCCATTTTCGCGAATCCGGAGTGTAAGAAATGAGTCTGAAAGAAAAAACACAATCTCTGTTTGCCAACGCATTTGGCTACCCTGCCACTCACACCATTCAGGCGCCTGGCCGCGTGAATCTGATTGGCGAACACACCGACTACAACGACGGTTTCGTTCTGCCCTGCGCGATTGATTATCAAACCGTGATCAGCTGTGCACCACGCGATGACCGTAAAGTTCGCGTGATGGCAGCCGATTATGAAAATCAGCTCGACGAGTTTTCCCTCAATGCGCCCATTGTCGCGCATGAAAACTATCAATGGGCGAACTACGTTCGTGGCGTGGTGAAACATCTGCAACTGCGTAACAACAGCTTCGGCGGCGTGGACATGGTGATCAGCGGCAATGTGCCGCAGGGTGCCGGGTTAAGTTCTTCCGCTTCACTGGAAGTCGCGGTCGGAACCGTATTGCAGCAGCTTTATCATCTGCCGCTGGACGGCGCACAAATCGCGCTTAACGGTCAGGAAGCAGAAAACCAGTTTGTTGGCTGTAACTGCGGGATCATGGATCAGCTAATTTCCGCACTCGGCAAGAAAGATCATGCCTTGCTGATTGACTGCCGCTCACTGGGGACTAAAGCAGTTTCCATGCCGAAAGGTGTGGCTGTCGTCATCATTAACAGTAACTTCAAACGTACCCTGGTTGGCAGCGAATACAACACCCGTCGTGAACAGTGCGAAACCGGTGCGCGTTTCTTCCAGCAGCCGGCGCTGCGCGATGTCACCATTGAAGAGTTCAATGAAGAAATGCAGCAACAGAAACAGCGTGCACGTAACGCTGCCGCCATCGAAACTGGTGACTGGATTGTACTGAAAGAAGGAA
>OGGZ01000908.1_pt1 | contig 29138 bp, 18 predicted proteins | sample 1571371 | NCBI WGS metagenome assembly OGGZ01 (sample SAMEA2582025, study PRJEB24529) | metagenome | biome: Human gut stool | place: China | collected 2011
AGCAAGCAAGCAAGCAAGCAAGCAAGCAAGCAAGCAAGCAAGCAAGCAAGCAAGCTAACCCAGATCTATTATATGTATACGCCGGGCCAGTATGCGGAGGATTTCCTCCGCATACCGGCCCGGCGTGTTTGCGCTCGGCGCATGGGAAAAAGGCCATCCTACGAATACGACACGCTAAGTCGGGAATGGTGAGAGATACCGATACGTATTATGAATACAAAACACCTATTTATAAATTTATTGCTTATGAAAACAATTTTACGAGGAATTAGTATGAGGTTGTCGCTCATTGCGATGGTCTTATGTTTATGCGCCGCATGGCCGGGGCATGGACTGGCTTGGGGTATGGCCGGGTCGGCGAGCCTGGCGGGGATGACACCCGGGGCTCCGCAGAGCCAGGCGGAAGGGGAGGTACGGTTTACCAGTACTCTGGATCCTGTAGCTTATTGCTTTATCTACGAGTGGAATCCGGTGGCTACTTGGAGCTTAAATTTCAATATCGAGAACTTCACGAAAGGCATGGCTATACGTGTACAGCTGGTGAACACCGCTAATCCGGACGGGATAGAGTTCCGCTTTGAGGATTCTGAGCCGGCGCAAACGTTAGACAATGGCGGCTTTTGGATACCGGACGAGAAGTTGACGGACTATGGATATAGCGTTGGGCTTCGTCTGCAAATGAATAGCTCGAAGGGGTGCGAGGCTGGCTATACCGTGAAAGTGTACAGCTCGCAAGACATAAGCACGGCTGCTTTGGCCTCTACCGGGCAGACGATACGGTTTATGCTGAGTGATAAGGCTCCTGCTATGGGGGAGTTGTCGCGTACATCCGGCGATCTGAACGAGGATATCCCTTTTGCGATCAACGTGACGAAGGCTGGTTTCCTGCAGGGGCAACACGCTAAGATGAAGATTTATCTGAATGGCCCTTCTGAAGGCTTGACCCTTTCCGGGCAGAACCTAAGTAAAGAGACTGGTCTATATAATGAGCCTATATACGTATTAGATATTCCTTCGTTCTCCGCTACGCAATTCACGTTGATGGCTCATGCCACGGAGGAATGGAGCGGAACGGTTCAAGTGGATATTTGTGATGCGGACGGCAATGAGGTTGCATATGGCGGCCGAGCATCGTTCGCTTTCCCGGCCAATAACTCGCAGGACGATATCGCCGCCTTGAAAGCGATCGCCGAGGCCAACCCGCTGAACTCGGACTTGCAGAACTTCATCTCCAGCAAGGATTACTTGAAAGACCGGACGCAGAGCGATGGCTACAACGTGGGCGTGACGTGGAACGCCGAGTCCCCGAGCCGGGTGAAAAGCTTCTTTATAAAGGATTATAGAACACATACGGTATCTGACATGAAGGATATAGGCTCGTTGAGTGGATTGGAAGACTTACAGTTGACTGGCACTCGGTTGAAATCTCTTGATCTGTCTGCTTTGACAAAGCTAAGGCAACTGAATATGGATGATAACGATTCGCTTACATGGTTCACGGTGAAGCTCCCGAGTCCATTACCTGAGTATTTCAATCTTTATGGTTCTACTAGGGTCATAGCCGGTACGCCAGTAGACGATTATAACGCTTATGCCGCGAAGGGCGAGGAGATCGATCTATCCGCTTACGCTACGGTGGGTGGCGTGAAATCGATCTACACTTGGTTCCTTAACGATCGAACTACTGGTAAACGGACGGAAGCGACCATGCCGATGGTCTCTGGCAAGGAGGGGGCTTTCGTGTTTAGCGGAAAGCCGGGCGAATATTATATATGTGAGATTACGAACTCGAATTACGACAATTGGCGTATGTATACGCCCCAGATCAAGGTAGCCCGTAACTCGGACAGCTACTCCCCCGCGGACATCGCCGGATTGAAGAAGCTGGCTACCGATAACCCGAATATCACCCAATTGCAGGAGTTCGTGGAAAGCAAGGGCTGGGAGCGCGAGAATTGGAACTCATATCAAGACGTGATCCGTACGGACTGGAACACCGACGAGGTCGGTCGCTTAACGCATCTGGCGATTGAGTTAGATTGGAACTCTAAGGATACGATCTCTCAATTAGACTTGAGCGCCTTCACTGAGTTGAAGTATTTCGAGTGCGAGGAATTTATGAATATAGAGAAGCTGGACGTATCGAAAAATACGAAACTGGAGCACTTGCATATATATAGCAGGAACTTAGCTTCACTTGACCTGTCCAAATGCCCGGAACTGCAATATTTTAGATTTGGAACATTATACATAGGCGAGGGAAGTTACCAGAACACGAAGCTAGCGACACTGAATCTTACCGGTTGTTCGAAGCTGACGGAGCTTTACCTTGAGCATTCGCCCTTGGCTTCGCTGGATATCTCATCCTTCAAGCAATTGAGCCGTCTGGAGATCGAGTACTGCCCGAACTTGAAGTTGCAAGGTTTCGATAAGGCTACGAGCTTGACCTATTTGGCCTTGCCGCATACAGAACAGTTCGCGGATCTGGTAAAGAACCTGCCGGCGTTTATCCGTCATCTATATCTGCAAAATACGGAGTATGAGCTTCCTTCCGCGCAAGTGGGAAAGAATCTGGAGTCGTTGGGATTGCCGGGATACGTGGAGAGTCTCGATCTGGCTCAGTACCCGAACTTGAGTAACTTGAATGCGGATGGATCTCTTTTGAGATATTCTACGGTGAAGAACTACCGGCAGATAAATTATAATGGTTTGGGGCACATAACGCTTACTTCCCCCTCTCATCCGGGAGATCCATACTGGTTCGAGAACGGCGATACGATCGATCTCTCCTCGGAGGCCGTGATCGATGGCATAGAGACCGTATTCCTATGGGTAAACGCCAAATATAGGACAGAGGAGAAAGAGGCATTGAAGCCGGTGCCAAACCGTCCGGGCGTATTCGTGCTGGACAGCAAGGAGGAAAAGTATGGAGACTATTATTGTAAGCTGATGAACCCGAAGTTCTGTAAGATCTCGGAGATTAATGTACGTGACGGCTGGCAGATCGAGACTTCATACTTCCACGTGGAGACCACCGTCCCCCAAGTATTCGCCGAGAGCGACGTGGCTACCTTGGCACGTATCGTAGACGCTTCCAACAACAAGGCATTGAGCGAGTGGTGGAGCAGCGACGCATGGAAGACAAACGAGGGCTCACTGTATGCGCAAGCCGTTTGGAACGACGAGAACCCGCGCCGCTTGATACATTTATATATGTATGAGATGGGCGAAAGCTTTACGAAGAAGGTAGATCTCGCTGCCTTGGATAAGCTGGAGATCTTGTCGTTGACAGGCAATAGGGTGGAGGAACTGACCTTGCCGAAGAACAATACGGTATTGCGTTCTTTGATGCTGGGTGGAAACTATTCTTTGAAATCTTTGATCGTATCCGAGTATCCATCGCTGGAGTATCTGGATGTGTCTAGTACGGACTTGACGGCTCTCGACTTGTCTAAGAACAAAAACTTGAAGGAGTTGTTCTTGAATTGGACGATGCTTGACGGGGTAGAGAACAGCGCTTCGGCTTCGGGCCTTGCCGCTCAATTAACCGCATATGGCTTGCCTATACCCACTACCCGGATCGATTTGGCGGACTTCCCGGCCTTGATGTCTTTCAATGCCGATGGTTCGTGCTTGGAGTTCGCTAACGTGGAGAACCCGCGGCAATTGGAGGCTGCCTTCGGTGTTGTTAGGTTGCCGGTAGGTGAGGTTCGTCCGGGAGGTTTCGTGGCTTATGGGGAGACAATCGATCTTTCCTCACAAAAGATGGTAGGTACATCCGCCTCTCGCTTTACTTGGGTATTCGACGGCGATACGATCGACCATACGGACAGCCGCTATACGATTACCGAAGACTTGACCCCGAATTATCAAATTGCCGGTCTTGTAACCAATCCATTATTCCCCGGCTGGACGGTTCAGTACGATGCGTGGGTTTACACCTGCGATGGCGATGCGAACTTCGACATGCTGGTAAACGTACAAGACGTGACCGCTACCGTAAGCTACATCTTGCGGGACAAGGATAACATGATCCCCAACTTCGGTTTTGCCGAGGCGGATGTGAACTATAATAATAATGTAGAGATCGCTGATGTAATCGGTATCGTCAACCTCATCCACGGCAAGCCGGTTACCAAGGCCAGTGCATTGCGTTCTGAGGCCGAGGTTCCCGTACAAATGGAGCTCGACGCTGATAACTTCTTGACGATGAATAGCCAAGTACCGGTAGCCGGTATCTATCTGGAGTTGGTGGGAGCCATCGACGAGATCCCGTTGCTGGGCGATGCCGCCAAGTTCCTCCAGGCTTCCAGCTTGAACGGAGATACCTTGCGTGTGATAGCTTATAGCTTGGATGGCCGCCCGATTCCTTCGGGCAAGAGCCGTATCCTGCGTATGCCGGCGGGCGTTACCTTGGTAGGAGCCTCCTTCTCCGATGCGAAGGCCAACAGCTTGAGGTCTGGTGGCGATGCGATCGTGACTTCCAACGCCCCGATCGAGGCGATCAGCCAATTGGCAGCCGTGTCCAATTATCCGAACCCGTTCCGTGGCAGCACGACCTTCCGTTATCAGTTGACGGAGGCGGCCAAATCCGTGACGATCCACGTATTCTCTGCGAATGGCGCTTTGGCCGTGGTATTGAACGGTCTGCCCGGCGAAGTGGGCGATAACCAATATTCGGCGGCTCTTACCTTACCGGCGGGCGTTTACTATTACCGCTTGACGGCAAAGACAGGCCATGGTGTGAAGGCAAGTAATACTAACATCTTTATCTGTAAGTAAATTATGAAAGTGAATCATATAAAACAATTATTCGTAGCCCTCTCCCTGCTGTTATCGGCGGGAACGGCTACTGCCGCCCAGTGGAAATTGGCGAAGACGAACCTGAACGCCGCTGGCAGTAAGGATACGCTCACGCTGGAGGTATCCGGCAATTCCTTTAGTTTTTCCTCCTTCCAGGTGGATTTCACCTTGTCCGAGGGTATCTTGCTAGATGGAACCCCGATCCTCGGCGAGTTGGCAAATGATCATGCTCTTACGTGGAGTAAGCAAAGTGACGGCAGCTTCCGTTGCGTGGTATACAGTGCAGGAAACAAGGATATGAAAGCCCCGGAAGGCCCTGTGCTCCGTATCCCGGTAGTGCTGGCGGCCTCTTTTGAGGGAGGAAAGTTCACGGCGAAAAACGGACTCTTGTCTAACAAGGCCTCCAATGGGCAGTCGGTGAAGGACTTGAGTGGAGCGACCCTTACAGCGTATAAGGAAAGAGCCCATCTGGTGGTGAACGTATCGGGTCAAGAGCAAGTGGTCAACCCGGCTATAGCCGCAGGATTGAGCTATACGACCATCCCGGAGGATAAGACGCTTACGGTCGCTTATTTTAAGGATGATTCTTGTAAAATAGCGGCTACCGACAATGACCGCAAGGAAGAGGGTATCCTGTATGTCAAGCTATCCTATGCGGGTGACACTGACTACGCTGAGTTCGAGGAGGTCTATGTCATGAGTCTGACGAGCAAGATCGCTATTGACGCAAGTAAAATCACGAAGCCGCAAACGACAGGTATCAAGGAGGGGCAATTGCTTTCAACTTCTTTACTGTCCGGTGGTAGCGTAAAGGATGAAGATGGATATACGATTGCCGGTACCTTCGTTTGGACGAACGGGAATGCGGTGATGCCGGCCGGGAAGCAAAGCTGTTCCGTCACTTTCTATCCGGATAACTCCTCTTATTACAATACAGCGGAGGTGTCTGTGGAGGTTGAGGTAACCCCTACGTATCTAGTCACCGCTACAGGGACAACAGGAGGTACCGTAAACGTATTGGGCAAGACCGAGGATGACGTGTACGTGAAGGGTCAAGAGATCTCCTTGGTAGCCCTGTCTCTGCCCAATTATAAGTTCGAGAGTTGGTCGGTAACGGGCGCGAGCGAGACCTTGCCGGCGAATGATTCCATCTTTGTTAAGGCGGATAATAATAAGACCTATACGGCGAACTTCTCCCCGATCATGCGTGCGGTAACGATCAATCATGTAGGCAACGGCAGTCTCTCGGTTACGGCCGAAGGTGCGAAGGTTGCGTCTGGAGCTTTCTTGCGACAAGGTACGATCTTGCAAATCGTGGCTACACCGGACGTGAACTCCCAGTTGGAATCATTGACTATAAACAAGAAGCCTCTAGAGGGTAACAAGGTGACGCTTACAGCGGATTTGGAGGTCAATGCCGCATTCAAGCCAAAAGAGGGGGCACTTGTCTCCATCGATAAAGATGTGGCGAACGGCTCTATCTTATTATATAAGGAAGACGGCAGTTTGATCGCTTACGGTTCTTCCGTTCCTGTTGGTACGAAGCTACGTGCGGTTGCGCTTCCGGATGCCGGGTATAGCTTGGATGGCAGTGTCACCTTATCGGGCGTGACCGGCCCTACGAACGACCTGTGGACCGTGACAGGCGATGTTACGGCAAAAGCTGCTTTCGGTGCGAAGAAATACATGGTGAAGGCCTCTGCCGTAAGCAGCAACCCGACTCAGACCGCTTCCGGTACGATCACGTTGGAGCCATCCGGAGAACAACCTTATGGTACGGAGGTTCGTATAGCGAGTGCCGAGGGACAGAACGGAGCGAGACTGCTTACCATCTTGGCGAACGGTAAGGAAATATCTCAAAATGATGTCTTGACCGTAACCGGCGACCTGACGGTGACAGCTGTATTCGATCCTCGGGTAAATATCGAGAAGACATACATCCTTTGGCCGTATCAAGAATACTACTACAGTGGCGTATCCCGCAACTTCGTGCCTTTCGCTTCGCAGACTTACGCTGGTTTCTCTTTTGAGGTCTTATATAAGAACACTAAGGGTGAGAAGACTGCTAAGGCAATCGATGCGGACAATTATACGGTCTTGTTGCATCGCGAAGAGGATGGTTTGTATAATGAGTTCAAAGGGGAGTATAAGGATGGCTTAGTGATCCATAAGTCCAAGGTCTCGGTAACGGAAGCGCCTACGAACGGAGGTAATCCGAAGACTCGCCCGGCAGAGGTGGACATCACAAGCACAACTACCAATGGCGTGACAAAATACGTGATTGAGCCTAACAGCGATGCGGCTAAAAAGAATTACGAAGGCACGGTTTACTATCATTCTACGAAAGATCCGGTAAACTTATCCTTTGGTGAGTCTATCCTACGTGCGGGAGGGGAACCGGTATCACCGATGGGCTACGTACGTGTCACTAATGGCGGTATGCCATACGACGCAACGGATGGTAAGGTTTCTATCCCCGCCGGTATAACGGTGACGCTGGAAGCTGTGCCTGCGGAAGGCGCTAAGTTCTCTCATTGGTCTGATATTGAGTCTAACCCTGTTGACGCAAAGAAGAACCCTCGGGAATATGTGGTAGCGGAAGGCTCTACGGGGGTTACTCCTGAATTTGTCGGCAAGGATAAACTAGAGTTCAAGTTAGCTCAAACCTCCTCCGTATATAACGGTGCGGCTCAACTCGTATCCGTGACAGGTACGGGCAACGAGGCTTGCCAGATCACGTTCTTCTTTGACGAGGCCTGTACGCAACCGGCTGTCTTGAAGAATGTCGATAAGTATTATGTACGTGTTTATCGTTCAGCTGATGCGAAGTATAAAGAATATACTGAAGTATTCCCCTATGCGATAGAACAAGCCGAACCTGCGATTACGAAGTGGCCGGATGCTTCCGATATCTTGCTCGGTCATACACTGGCCGAATCAATTCTACAAGGTGGAAATCCCGGTATCGTAGCCGGAACATTCGCTTGGAGCAAGCCGGAAACAGCGCCTACGGCCACCGGTCAGCAAGAGGTTACCTTTACGCCGACCGATCCGAATTACAAGCCGGTTAGTAGCAAGATAGAGGTGAAGGTTGTTTCCGCTACTTTCTTGGATCCGGTTACTCCTCCTGTAGACCCCGTAGATCCGGAGAATCCAGACAAGCCGGACCAACCGGATACGCCAACCGGCATCGAGTCCATCGAGGAAGGCATGAGCCTGTATACAGCCAATCAATCTATCTTCGTGAATATGCCTCAGCAGGTAGCCTTGAAGGTAGTCGATGTGTCCGGCATCGTTCTTTACGAAGGTTCGATTCTTGGCAAGGCTGAGATCCCGGTAGGGCATGCCGGAGTCTACTTCGTCCGCTGCGAGGCCTTCGGCGATTCGTTTGTACGGAAAGTCGTGGTTCGCTGATTCTGCCACTGCCCATCGTAAGGTGCTTATGATGGGCATTGTAAACACCTTATACTGCCCATCGTAACAACCTTACGATGGGTAGTGTTATTTCGTAAGGTATACGATCGTTTGGCTTACGGTTTATAATAAATAATAAGTAAAAAACTTCGGATTATATTTGCTGGTCTCGAAAAAGGCCGTATCTTTGCAACGTTGAAACAAAAACAATAAAGACAAGAACAATGACACGCAACTTGCAAAATAGTCTCATTATTTCTCTAAACATTATTCTACTCTGGGAACGGGATAGGAAGTGAGACTGTATGCTTTGCGAGCATTACGATATATGAAAGAGCCTTTCTCACTTCCTTGTGAGAGAGGCTTTTTTAGTTAGTATAGGATATTAGTAAATTAAGAATATAAGATTATGTCAGACAGATTATTTATTTTCGACACCACCTTACGTGATGGTGAACAGGTTCCGGGATGCCAGTTGAATACAGTGGAAAAGATTCAAGTAGCTAAGGCGTTGGAACAGCTAGGTGTTGATGTGATCGAGGCTGGTTTCCCTGTCTCCAGTCCTGGGGATTTTAAGAGTGTGGTTGAGATCTCAAAGGCCGTGACTTGGCCGACCATCTGTGCCTTGACCCGTGCGGTGGAGAAAGATATCGACGTGGCAGCTGAGGCGTTGAAATTCGCTAAGCGAGGACGTATTCATACGGGTATCGGTACTTCTGATTCTCATATCAAATACAAGTTTAACTCCACGAGAGAGGAGATTATAGAGCGTGCGATCGCCGCCACGAAATACGCTAAAAAGTACGTGGAGGACGTAGAATTCTACTGTGAGGATGCCGGGCGTACGGATAATGAATATCTAGCCCGTGTCGTGGAGGCCGTGATCAAGGCCGGGGCTACCGTAGTGAATATCCCGGATACGACAGGATATTGCTTGCCGGATGAGTACGGGGCGAAGATTAAGTATCTGATGGAACATGTGGATGGCGTACATAACGCGATCTTGTCCACCCATTGCCATAATGACTTGGGCATGGCTACCGCGAATACCGTACAAGGCGTGTTGAACGGAGCCCGTCAGGTGGAGGTAACCATAAACGGCATCGGTGAGCGTGCGGGTAACACGTCATTGGAAGAAGTCGCCATGGTTTTCAAGAGCCATAAAGAACGTGATATCATCACCAATATCACGACGAATAAGATCTATAGTACGAGCCGTATGGTTTCTAGCTTGATGAATATGCCGGTACAACCGAATAAGGCTATTGTCGGACGTAATGCGTTCGCTCACTCCTCCGGTATCCATCAAGATGGCGTTTTGAAGAATGCGCAAACCTACGAGATCATCGATCCGAAGGATGTGGGTATTGATGATAATGCGATCGTATTGACTGCTCGTAGCGGTCGTGCGGCGTTGAAGCATCGCCTGCATGTTTTAGGTGTGGATCTGGAGCAGGAGAAATTGGACAAGGTGTACGATGAGTTCTTGAAACTGGCCGATCGTAAGAAAGATATTAATGATGATGATGTTTTGATGTTGGTCGGGAAGGATCGTACGGCCACCCACCGTATTAAATTGGAATATTTACAGGTAACTAGTGGTGTTGGAGTACAATCAGTCGCAAGTATTTGTTTAAATTTGTCGGGAGTAAGAAGATATGAGGCCGCAGCTGGTAACGGTCCGGTTGACGCGGGTATCAAGGCGGTGAAAAAAGCCATTAGTAATAGTGACATGACGATTCAGGAATTCTTGATCCAAGCCATTAATAAAGGTAGCGATGATACGGGCAAGGTGCATATGCAGGTAGAGTATAACGGGGCTACCTATTATGGGTTCTCTGCGAATACCGATATTATCGCTGCTTCCGTGGAGGCTTTCGTGGACGCCATCAATAAGTTTATAGTAGACTAAAAATAGACAAGACAATGAGCAAGACATTATTTGAGAAAATCTGGGACAAACACGTGGTGGACACGTTGCCCGACGGAACCATACAATTGTATATCGACCGTCTGTATTGTCATGAGGTGACTAGCCCGCAGGCTTTCGCCGGATTACGTGTACGTGGATTGAAGCCCTTCCGTCCTGCGCAAATCACTTGTATGCCGGACCACAATATCCCGACATTGAACCAAGATAAGCCTATCGAGGACCCTATATCCAAGAATCAAGTGGATACCTTGGAAGAGAACGCGAAGTATTTCGGCTTGACGTATTACGGTCTTCAACATCCGAAGAATGGTATCATCCATGTGGTAGGTCCGGAGACAGGCTTGACGCAGCCGGGTATGACGATCGTTTGTGGCGACTCCCATACTTCTACGCACGGTGCCATGGGCGCTATCGCCTTCGGTATCGGTACGAGCGAGGTGGAGATGACCTTGGCTACCCAATGTATCATGCAGCGTAAGCCGAAAACGATGCGTATCACGATCGATGGTGTACGCAAACCGGGCGTTACGGCGAAGGACTTTGCTTTATACATTATTAGTAAGATGAGTACCAGCGGTGCTACGGGCTATTTCGTAGAGTACGCTGGCGAGGCGATTCGTAATACGACCATGGAGGAACGTCTGACGATCTGTAACCTTTCTATCGAGATGGGTGCCCGTGGCGGTATGATCGCTCCGGATGATGTTACTTTCGATTATTTGAAAGACCGTGAGTTTGCCCCAAGAGGCGAGGAATGGGAGCGGAAGGTGAGCGAGTGGCGTCAGCTATATAGTGATCCGGACGCTAAGTTCGATAAGGAGATCGTTTTTCACGCCGAGGATATCGACCCGATGGTTACGTACGGTACGAACCCGGGCATGGGTATGAGTATCAGCAAAGATATCCCCTCCTTAGAAAGCGTGCCCGAGGCAGGCCGTATTTCTTATAAGAAGTCTTTGGATTATATGGGCTTCAAGGCAGGCGAGTCTATGTTGGGTAAGAAAGTGGATTATGTCTTTTTAGGTAGCTGTACGAATGGCCGTATCGAGGATTTCCGTGCTTTCGCCTCTTTGGTGAAAGGAAAGAAGAAAGCGGATGATGTAACGGTTTGGCTGGTTCCCGGCAGTTGGCAGGTAGAGCGGGAGATTCGTGCCGAGGGGATCGACAAGGTTTTGGCCGAGGCCGGCTTCGTCCTTCGTCAACCGGGATGTTCCGCTTGTCTGGCGATGAATGAGGATAAGGTTCCGGCGGGTAAATATGCGGTCTCCACTTCCAACCGTAATTTCGAGGGCCGCCAAGGACCGGGTGCGCGCACCATCTTAGCGGGGCCGCTTGTGGCCGCCGCCGCCGCTGTGACAGGTAAGATCACGGACCCGAGAGAACTGATGTAAAGACTAATCTAATAAAGTAGCATAAGATGAAAACAAAATTCAATATAATCACAAGCACTTGCGTACCTCTTCCTTTAGAGAACGTGGATACCGACCAGATTATCCCAGCCCGCTTTCTGAAAGCGACTACCAAAGAAGGGTTCGGCGAGAACTTATTCCGGGATTGGCGATATGATAAGGAAGGTAATAAGATCGAATCATTCGTCTTGAACGATCCTACGTATAGCGGAAAGATATTGGTAGCGGGAAAGAACTTCGGTTCCGGTTCCAGCCGTGAGCATGCGGCTTGGGCGATCGCCGATTACGGTTTCCGTGTCGTGGTCTCCAGTTTCTTCGCCGATATCCATAAAAACAACGAGTTGAACAACTTCGTGCTGCCGGTTGTTGTGACTGAAGAGTTCCTCGCTGAATTGTTCGATTCGATTTACAAGGACCCGAAAACTGAGGTCGAGGTAAATCTACCGGAGCAAACGATCACGAACAAGGCTACGGGCAAAAGCGAGCATTTCGAGATCAACGCCTATAAAAAGGATTGCCTGATCAACGGATTGGACGATATCGACTATTTACTGGCAAATAAATCAAAGATAGAAGCCTTCGAGGCAGCACGCTGATTATGATAGAAATAATGGATACAACCCTCAGAGATGGGGAGCAAACTTCGGGCGTCTCCTTCGCCGCTCACGAGAAGCTTAGCATAGCGCAAGTGCTGCTGAACGACTTAGGCGTGAACCGGGTGGAGATCGCCTCCGCCCGTGTGTCGGACGGAGAGTTTGAGGCCGTGAAGCGTGTAGCCGCTTGGGCCGCCCGTTCCGGAAACCTAGACAAATTGGAGGTCTTGGGTTTCGTGGATGGTACGGTCTCTCTCGACTGGATTGAATCCGCAGGTTGCCGTGTCGTGAACTTGCTTTGCAAGGGCTCTTATAAGCATGTCACCGAACAGCTTCGAAAGACTCCCGAGCAACACGTTGACGATATTCGTACGGTCGTATTGGAAGCGGCGAAACGGAAGATCGACGTGAATATCTATTTGGAGGACTGGTCGAACGGTATCAAGCATTCCCCGGATTACGTATTCTTGGTAATCGATGCGTTGAAAGGACTTCCGATCTGCCGTTTCATGCTCCCGGATACCTTGGGAGTCTTGAATCCCGGAAATACCTACGAGTATTGCAAGATGATGGTGGACCGTTACCCTGATTTACGGTTTGACTTCCATGCGCATAACGACTATGATCTTGCCGTAGCGAATGTATATTCCGCCATCCGTGCGGGTATCAAGGGAATCCATACGACCGTGAACGGTTTGGGAGAGCGTGCGGGTAATGCTCCATTGAGCAGCGTCCTTGCCGTCATCAAGGATCAGTTGGGAGAGGAGACGAACTTGAGGGAGGAAAAGATAAACAAGGCCAGTCGTTTGGTCGAGACCTATTCGGGGGTGCATATCCCGCCCAATAAGCCGATTATCGGAGAGCATGTGTTTACGCAATGCGCCGGTGTCCATGCGGACGGTGATAGCAAGAACAACCTGTATTGCAACGACCTGCTTCCTGAGCGTTTCGGACGGGTTCGCGAGTACGCCTTGGGCAAGACCTCCGGAAAAGCGAATATCCGCAAGAATCTGGAAGCGCTCGGTATCGACATGGATGAGGGCTCGATGCGTAAGGTTACGGAACGGATCATTGAGTTAGGGGATAAGAAAGAAATGGTTACCCCGGAGGATCTTCCTTATATTATCAGCGATGTGCTTCATCATGATAATGCGCTGGAGGATCAGAAAATACGGATCTTGAACTATTCCTTATCCTTGGCCCAAGGGCTGAAACCGGTGGCTACCTTGAAGATCGAGATCAATGGCGAGGCTTACGAGGAATCGGCTTCCGGTGATGGCCAATACGACGCTTTCGTTCGTGCCCTACGCCGGATTTATTCCCGTTTGAACCGCCCGTTCCCGATGTTGACGAACTATTCGGTATCCATCCCGCCGGGAGGACGTACGGATGCGTTCGTGCAGACGGTCATCAGCTGGAATTATGCCGGGGTCGATTTCAAGACTCGTGGTCTGGACGCTGATCAGACTGAGGCGGCGATCAAGGCGACATTGAAGATGCTGAACAAGATAGAGGATTAATAATTAAAAAGGTAAAGGGTATGAAAAAGTTGACTATCGCGCTTGTAGCGCACGACAATCGTAAGGCGGAAATGGTAGAATGGGCGGTACATAACGCTGAGTTCTTGTCTCACCACCATATTGTTTGTACGGGTACGGCCGGAAATTTGGTTCGTAAAGCTCTCGAGGAAAAAGGGGTGAACGCGGATATTGCTTGCATGCATTCCGGTCCGATGGGAGGCGATGCTGAGATTGCCGCTATGGTTGTCCGTAAGGAGATCGATTTGGCGGTCTTTTTGATAGACGACTTGAATCCGCAACCGCACGAGGCCGACATCCAGATGTTGCTTCGCCAGTGCCGTGTTCATAACGTACCTATCGCTTGTAACCGTTATAGCGCCGACTTGATGATTACAAGTACCCTGTGGGATGATGACACGTATTTCCCCACGGAGCCTAAGTATGTACATTTTAACAGAGAATAATAACAAACATTTACGATGAAACTGAATATAGCAGTACTTCCCGGAGACGGGATCGGACCAGAGATTTCCGTGCAAGGCGTGGAAGTAATGAGTGCCGTTTGTGAGAAATTCGGACATGAGGTTCACTATGAGTATGCCCTTTGTGGCGCTGACGCGATCGATAAGGTAGGCGATCCTTTCCCGGAGGAGACCTATCGGATTTGTAAGGATGCCGACGCTGTTCTTTTCTCGGCCGTGGGCGATCCTAAGTTTGATAATGATCCGACAGCGAAAGTACGTCCGGAGCAAGGTCTTTTGGCGATGCGTAAGAAGTTGGGCCTGTTCGCTAATATCCGTCCGGTGCAGACCTTCAAATGCCTATTGCATAAATCGCCGTTGCGTGCCGAATTGGTGGATGGCGCGGATTTCTTATGTATCCGTGAGTTGACCGGTGGTATGTATTTCGGTGAGAAATATCAAGACAACGATAAGGCATACGATACGAATATGTATACCCGCCCGGAAATCGAGCGTATCTTGAAAGTGGGCTTCGAGTATGCGATGAAACGGAATAAGCACCTGACGGTTGTTGACAAGGCGAACGTACTTGCCTCTTCCCGTCTATGGCGCCAGATCGCTCAAGAGATGGCTCCTAGCTATCCGGAAGTAACGACAGACTATATGTATGTGGACAACGCCGCTATGCGTATGATCCAAGAGCCGAAATTCTTCGACGTGATGGTAACCGAGAATACGTTTGGTGATATCTTGACGGATGAGGGTTCTTGCATCAGCGGCTCTATGGGCTTGCTGCCTTCCGCTTCAACCGGAGAGAGCACACCGGTTTTCGAGCCGATTCATGGCTCTTGGCCGCAGGCGAAAGGGCTGAATATTGCGAACCCCTTGGCGCAAATTCTTTCAGTAGCGATGTTATTCGAGTATTTCGACCTCAAAGAAGAGGGAGCCTTGATCCGTGAAGCCGTAGACGCTTCCCTCGACGCGAATGTCCGTACGCCGGAAATCCAAGTGGAAGGTGGAGCGAAATATGGAACGAAAGAAGTGGGTAGTTGGATTGTCAATTATATCATGGAAAAGTAGTATAAATGGGCCGATTTCGCACCAGTAGTGGCGCAGGCTCACACGTATAGTGGCATCGGCTCCAATACCACTACTCGCGTGAGCCGATGCCACTATACGTATAAAAACAGCCTTAACGAGCCATCTTCATCAACTCGTCGATAGTCGTTTTATCATATCCCATATCCTCAGCTTTCTTGAAGTCTAAGGCGGCCGATGCCTTCTCATATTGGGCGAGTTTTACTTTGCCTCGCAATACATATAAAGCGGCTGTCGGAGTACTTTCCACGAAAACACGATTGATATCGGCCATAGCCCGGGCGTTCTTGCCCATCATGAAATATAGATCGGCACGGCCCTCGTATAAGATCCATTCACGGGGCATCTCGCTGATCAAGTAATTAAAGATGCGTTCGCTCTCATCGTAATTCCCCCGTAGCTTTTCGAGAATCGCGTGTCCCAGACGTCCTTTCACGGATTTCTCGTTTACTTCCAGTATCTTATCGAAATCCTGCTCGGCCAAAAGATAGTTCTTATGTTGCAAATGAAGCATTGCCCTGCAATATAACGCCTCTTGATGATGGGGATTCAAGATTAGCAGGGCGTTGTAATCGTTTGTCGCTTTTTCGATGTCACCTATTTCCGTATATAAACCGGCACGATTTTCCAATATAGCCTCATTATTCGGATGGCGGCTTAGGGCGGCGGTATAGGAGAGAAGGGCATCTTCCAGTTTCCCTTGCCTGCGCTGTATCGTCCCGAGGTTCATGAGCAAGGCGTAGTTATTGGGGTTGCCCGGTTCAAGGCGCATGGCGGCTCGTAGGCTCTCTTCGGCGGAGACTAAGTCGTTCTTGTCCAAGAAGTCAAAACTTTTCTCGACAAACTTCTCGTATGTCTGAGCGTGGCCATAGCCTATTGAAAGGAAAAGGGCGGCGAGTATCGCAAGGATTTTCATGCTGTCGTATTTAACGTGTTATTTGATTGATGCAAAGCTACGTAATTATTTCATGGTTTTACCAGATTAAAAAAACTTTATACCTTTGCTACATTTCATAATATTTTTGGAAGATCAGATTGTTATATAATTAATAGATTAACTAAAATAGAAGAGATATGGTATTATTAGCAGCTGTAGAAGCGAGTTCTAAATTAGAGGAAGCTATCAGATCCTTGGTTGAGCATGGCTCCCAATTGGGTTTTACGATTATTAAAGCCCTTATTGTCTTTTTGGTGGGACGATTGGTTATAAACTTTGACAAAATAAGTCGGCTTGAGAAAATTGCAACTGGTTCGGAAGATATTGAGCAAACGGGATATCGATCCTTCTGTCAAGACTTTTGTGGGTAGTTTGGTGAATGTCAGTTTAACCATTTTATTGATTATTTCAGTCGTAGGGGCGTTAGGCGTTCAAACTACGTCGTTTGCCGCCTTGTTGGCTTCCGCCGGTGTCGCTGTCGGTATGGCATTGAGCGGTAACCTGTCAAACTTTGCCGGTGGATTGATCATCCTTCTTTTCAAGCCTTATAAGGTGGGTGATTATATTGAGGCGCAGGGCGTTGGCGGTACCGTGAAAGAGGTCCAGATGTTCCATACCGTATTAGGTACGGTTGATAATAAGGTCATTTATATACCGAACGGCTCTTTGAGCAGTGGCGTTGTGACTAATTTCAGTAACCAGACGACTCGCCGTGTAGACTGGACCTTTGGCGTGGAATACGGCAGCGATTATGAGAAAGTAAAGCAAGTGATAGAGTCTGTATTAGCGAAGGATTCCCGCATCTTGTCCGAGCCGGCCGCTCCGTTTATCGCCTTGACAGCCTTGGCGGACAGCAGCGTAAACGTGGTGGTACGTGTTTGGGTAAATAGTTCAGACTATTGGGGCGTGTATTTCGATATTAACAAGAATATCTACGCGACCTTCAATGAGGTAGGTATCGGTTTCCCATTCCCGCAACTTACCGTACACCAAGCGAAGGATTGAAGTTCGTGATAATCTATGACTTGTCCTTAAAAGGAATCTTTTTGTTCAAAAATCTTTGAGTTTCGTTAGATGTGCGGTTATTTTATAGATGGTTGAACAAAAAGATTTATCTTTGTGAATCGCAAATTAGAGATTAGACACAGAGTGTATACGATATTACGGAACTTTATTTTATTACTTTAGTATTTTTATTTGATTATATTTAAGTAGAATGATTTAAGGCTCATCCTTATATAGATTAAGGGTGGGCCTCGTTTTTTATAGTAGTGTGTAGAGATTCCACACTCTCGTGGGGAAATTTTCCACATTCCACGGTTTGTTCCACACTTTGGCAACCGAATGATTGATTCTTCGCTTTTGGTTAATTGTCGGATTTACAACTTGTTATTCTCTTGTCGTTTTTTAGGGTGAGTTTTGGCACGGAGATTGCACCCTATACTGCGAATTTATGATGTAAGAGAAAAAAGGTTTAGGTATTTAGGTTTTTAAGGTATGAAAAAGATTGTTTACGGGGCTATTGTCGCTTTATGTGGCTTATTTATTGCCCCTGATGTAGAAGCGCAAGCCGGGATGGCCGGTAGCGCTAAGGAAACAGTGGCACAGGATAAATTTTATCCGATCGAGGTAACTGATATGCCCCAAGTATTGCGTGATGCGGTAAATACTTCCTATGAGGGATGTATGGTGAAATCAGTTGAGGTGTCAAACAATAGCACGTTTGTGAAGTATAAGGTAGTATTACTTTCCAGAAATGGTAAGATATATAAGGTTTATTTCGATGACAGAGGTCATGTCGTAAAAGAACATGCTTATTTCGAGTAAGCCTGTGAAGATATTTATTGAGTAGATTAGATTTCCAGCCGTTTTGCCTGTGAAGGTGGAGCGGTTTTTCTCCAAAATATATAGTTTCATGATATTACTATATAAATACACTGTTTACATTTTTAGTAGTATAGTCGTCCTGTTCGTGAGAATAGGACGATTTTTGTTATAAGACGCTAAATCGATTGTTAATCTCATACGCCCTCAAAACCTTTTCTAAACAACCCCTGTTTAGACTGTGATTAATAAATAAAATCTATTTGATTATGGACAAAAAATGTACTCTTATTGCTGCGGCCCTGATGGTTGCGGGCGTATTCTCGGCTAATGCTCAGTCGAGTACGACCGTTCCGGAGGCTCAGTGGAAAGCCGGTAACTATTATTATTTAAAGACAGGTTCTTCCGTTTTGTCTTTAAGTGGTGAGAAAGCCGACTCAGTAATTGTTAAAACTTTGGCGTCAGACGCTACCAAAGCCGCTATTGATTCTGCCTTGTGGCAAATCACGAATGCGGGTACGACTCCTGCTGGTCCTGTGTATCAATTCAAGAACAAGAAGACACAGGCCGTTTTGTCGTTTGCGGCTTCATCTACGGCAAAGCCTGTTATCACATCGGGCGTGAATCAGTGGACATTCTCTGACGCTGCCGGTGGTAGCGCTATTCAGGCTTATTACGGAAACAATCAAATCTTGGCGTTGGATGTAGTTGGGACAGACTTGAGTTTAGGTTCTTCTGCCTCTTCTACGAAATTTACCGTAGAGGCTCCTAGCGACGCTATGTATTTGAGCGCAAGTGAGCTGGGGGATGGTTTCCAAGTCTTTCAATTGACGTTTGGAGGAAATTATCAAGGAAATATCTTCGAGGGTAAGAACTTGATAGCGAAGAATACGGCGGCTCCCGCTACAGGCGCTATTGCGAACGCTAAATATGTGACCTTGCAAATCCAAGGTGACCAAGTATTTAGTGATGGTAAAGCAAAATACTTAGGTGTCGATACATTGAAGAATGTGATCGCCGGTGCTACCGGTGTATATGGGGCTAAGTTTACGGCTGACTCCACCTATGACGCTAGTGGCTTGCATACTCTGGGTAACGCTGATTTCCAGAAATTCTATTTCACGATCAACTTGAAGAACGATGCTTTGGCTATGTATGCCGCTGCCGCTCCGACCGTGAACGCAAGTCCGATGAGCTCCGTTCCGAACGTACGTGTCGTATATGCCAGCGTGATCGAGACGAAAGCCTTGACCGTATCTGACTTGCAGTCGGGTTCTACTCAACCTGCTCAAGGAGCCGCTCCTGTTATTACCGTAACGAAGGGAACTCCTTCTACGATCGCTACAGGTACAGGCGTATACTTCTTGAAGAGTGCGAGCAAGGGCGATAAGGGCGGACAATACGCTGTCGCTTACGATAAGAGTGCCGCTTCCGATAAGTTGGTAACCGCGGCAGGTTTCAAACCTTCTATTTATCAACCGAAGGGACAATGGTATATCAAGGAAAACAACGGGATGTATTCGGTTGTAGACCGTAATACGAATACGACTATTATTTCTAACGAGGAGATCTTCGCCGTTCAAGGTATGGCCAATACCTATACATTTGGGGGTAGCACCGATTCTATTACGGTGGAATATCAAGCGAATGTGGATTTAAAGGATAAGTTCTTGGGTACTCGTCACTTCTCTGCGGAGGAACTCGCTGATAATGGTTATGTATTGAACTTAATCTCCGGTACTCCGGGTGTAGACGATCTGTATGCGTTTACTTCTGATTCCGTATTGATGATTAAATCCGGTGACGCAGCGAACGCAGCCGCTCTTCGTATCGTGGTTAGCCAAGATTCCGTACAGAATGTAACGGATGGTTTAGGTGCCCGTGCTTTAGGTGATACCTTGTATCATGCGACTTATATGTTGAAAGAACGTTTCAGCAATGATTTGGTTGCCAGCGAGAATGGCGGACCGTTGAAATTATCTGATTATACCGCTCCGTTGGAATTCGTATTCAATACGGCTACGACCGGTGGCAAATACCAGATGGCTACAAGGGTAGGTGCGACCACTCAATATGTCTTTATGAACGTGAATACGGCGAACCTGATCCTTTCCGATAAGGTTAACTACTTCGACTTTGTCGCTGTAGAGGCTCCAGAGTACGCTTCTATCGACAATTCTCACAAGCGTTTCGGTACGAATGGTAAGTTCTTGACGATGAATCCGCTGAATTTCTTCGCCGAAGTGAAGAACGAAGGCCAAGATATCTTGAAGTCAACTTATGAAACTGACAACTTCTCTTTGTGGGTTCAAGAAGCCGATACCGTGATCGCTGGTAAACCGTTGTATTTCATCACGACATCGATCTATACGCCGGAGACAACTACCAAAGCTGTTTCTCCTCGCTACTATATGGTATCCTTGCGGGATTCTAACGAGACATTCGTTAGCAATGGCGCTACTTACTACCGTGTAGGCTTCAGCGATAAAGCGAATATCGTTCCGTTTTTGGATAACAACGCTTTGTTTGCCTTCAAGACAACTCAGGATGGTGGTTACTTATTGGAGAACCAGAAAGAGCTGAATCGCACCGTGGCCGCAGACGAGTTGAAGACTCCTTATGTAGGTGTGGTAAACAATGTTGTGGTAATGTCTAATGTTGGCGTTCCATTCACGATCGAGAATGCTCCGACCCCGGTTTCCAACGAACAATTGGAAGAGGTTGCCAGCTTCACGGTAATCGCTGGCGAGGCTAGCGTTACGGTCTTGAACGCGGCAGGCAAGACGGTTACATTGTCTAACATCTTAGGTCAGACCACCGCTTCCGCTATCGCTTCTTCAGATAACTTCGTGATGCCGGCATCGAAAGGTATCGTGGTAGTTTCCGTTGATGGCGAGACCGCCCAGAAGGTCGTCGTTAAATGATGAATAACTGATAGTGGATATCAGTTTGTATACTAACACCGGGATTCCTACTGTATGGTAGGGGTCCCGGTGCTTTGTTTATAGGTAGGCCATTTGTATGGAGGGATTCTACTCCTCCAGTTTATTCTTTAGATAAGCGATCTTCTTCTCTGATTTCTCTTTCAAGGTGTTCATGCTCTTGATATCGCTTAATACGGTGGCGAGGTTGAAGGTGTTGACGATCGCTTTCTTGTCGGCGTCCGCCATATATATAATGTAAGGCTTGCCTCCTGTGTATTCCACCTTGATCCGCTCTTTCTCGTTATCGTAGATGAACTTGACGGCATCGACGCAGTGCTCCCCCTTGTAGGTCACTACCTCCGTGGTGCTTCCCATATCCTTGAAGCGGTAATTCAGTCCGCCGTCGTACGGGATGGAAGCGGTCTCGGCGAATTGGCCGTCTTTCAGGCTCAGCTTGATTCCCGTATGCTCGATGGGGCGTCCGCCGTAATATACGCTGGCCAGATACATCTCGCCCTCCTCGTTCACGCCGCAACGTACGTAACAACGTTGCACGTTGCGCTCGATCGTCTGCTGTTTCCAGATATAATTGCCGATTTCCTCGTAAACGGAATCCTTCTCGAAAGCGAAGCCTTTCTTCAATCCCTCTACTTCCTCCAGCTTGATCGGGAGTAAGCTGTCGCAGAAAGCGATGTTTCGCTCCGCCTCCTTTACTTCTACTTGGCGCATAAGCGTTAATCCCTGCTTCAGTACCTTTACTTCCTTGGGATAGAGCGCCCGGATACTGTCTATCTCGTTCTTCGCCCCGAAAAACTCGTTATTCTCGTACATGGCCCGGGCCTTGTCCAAACGGGCCTGAGCCGCTTTCTCGTCTCCGTTACAGCCCGTTAAAATGGCGGCAATGAGCGTTATACAGATCGCTAACTTTTTCATATCTTTCTCGTTCAATGTATTTGATACCGCAAAAGTACATGAAATTTGATTATCTTTGCGCTCTTTATTGGATTTGGAATACATAAATATGTATATAAACGAGGAAGAGATAGTAAATCATATATCCGCGAAGCCTTTCCATTTGATATCGGAGGCGGCGGAAGAGCTAGGTGTTGAGGTATATGTAATAGGCGGATATGTGCGGGATATTTTCTTGAACCGCCCATCCAAGGATATAGACGTGGTAGCGGTTGGCAGCGGTATCGAGTTGGCCAAACGAGTGGCCAAAAAGATCGGGCGTGGCGCTTATCTTTCCGTCTTCAAGAATTTCGGGACGGCGCAGGTGAAAGCCGGCGATCTGGAGCTGGAATTCGTGGGGGCGAGGAAAGAATCCTACAGCCATGACAGCCGTAAGCCTGTCGTGGAAGACGGCACCTTGGAGGATGACCAGAACCGCCGCGATTTCACGATCAACGCCTTGGCCCTTTGCCTGAACAAGGAGCGTTACGGAGAATTGGTCGATCCCTTCGGCGGGTTGGAGGATATGGACGAGCTTACGATCCGTACGCCTTTAGACCCGGATGTTACTTTCAGCGATGATCCGCTCCGGATGATGCGTGCGATTCGTTTCGCCACTCAATTAGGTTTCTTTATCGATCCCGATACCTTCGACGCCATCATCCGTAACCGGGAACGTATCTCCATTATCTCCAAGGAACGTATCGTGGACGAGTTGAACAAGATCGTCCTCTCGCCAAAGCCCTCTATCGGTTTCGACTTGCTGGATAAATGCGGACTGTTGCCATTGATTTTCCCCGAGCTTTGCGCCTTGAAGGGCGTGGAGACCAAGGAGGGGATCGGGCATAAGGATAATTTCGCCCATACCTTGATGGTGCTGGATCGTTTGAGCAAGACTTCCGATAATCTATGGCTGCGTTGGAGCGCCCTCTTCCACGATATCGCCAAGCCTGCCACGAAGCGTTTCGACCCTCGCTTGGGATGGACGTTCCATAATCATAATTTTATCGGCGAGCGGATGATCCCCGGTATTTTCAGGAAGATGAAACTCCCGATGAATGAGAAGATGAAGTACGTGCAGAAGATGGTAAGCCTGCATATGCGTCCGATCGCCTTGTCGGACGATGAGGTGACGGATTCGGCGATCCGCCGTCTGCTGTTTGACGCGGGAGATGATATCGACGATTTGATGAAACTGTGCGAGGCCGATATCACGAGCAAGAACCCGGAGAAGGTTCGCCGTTTTTTGAACAACTTTCGAAAGGTGCGCGAGAAGCTGGCCGATATAGAGGAAAAAGACCGTGTCCGTAACTTCCAGCCTCCGGTATCCGGCGAGGAGATCATGGAGACGTTTGGCTTGGCTCCCTCCAAGCCTGTCGGCGTGCTGAAAGAGGCGATCAAGAACGCCATCCTCGACGGCGTGATCCCGAACGAGTATGAGGCGGCCCGGCAGTTCCTAATACAACGTGCGGAGAAGATGGGGCTGAAGCCGATTCTGTGATCCGGGTATAGTCACAAGGCCCAGCCGTACAGTTGGCCCAGTCCCCTGTACGAAGTACTGCGGTACTTCCTAGAGGGTACTGTAGTACTTCGTACAGAGTACTACGGTACTTCGTGCACAGTACACTATCTAAGAATTTAATCGCTCTACCGTTTTCACGCCGTTTACCGCCTTGATCTTTTTCGTCAGCAAGTTTAATGCGGTCGTATCTCTTACCAATACGGTAAAGTTACCTTGGAATAATCCGTCTACCGAGTTGATGTTTAAGGAGCGAAGCGTGACGTTCGATTCCTTTCCGATCACGGAGGTGATGTTGGTGACGATCGCTATATCGTCCCGTCCGATCACCCGCAACGTAACCGTATAGCCATTGTCTCCCTTGCCGCTCCATTTCGCGCGGATGATCCGGTAACCGAAGCGGCTGAACATCTCTTGGGCGTTCGGGCAATCCATGCGGTGTATCTTGATACCTTGCGTGGAGACGAAACCGAAAACCTCGTCGCCATAAATCGGGTTGCAGCATTTGGCGAGTTTATATTCGATACCCGTCAGGTTCTTGTCGATCACCAAGACATCCTTGTTCGTCGATATCTCCTCCACCGGAGTCGTGGTCACGAATTCCTCCGCGCTACGCACCTCGGTGCGCTCGTTCGTCTCCGTCTCCTTGCGGAAAGCCTCCAGATATTCGTCGATTACTTGGTTGGGATCGAGGCGTTCCTCGGCGATCTCGATGTAGAAGTCCGTGACGGTCTTGAATCCTTTCTTCTTGATATAGCGCATCATGGTTGGCTCGTCCATGTCGATCTTCCGGTTCTTGAAGCGGCGCTGCAACATCTCCTTGGCGAACTCCACGGCCTTCACGGTCTCCTCCTTCAAGGCCTGCTTGATCTTCACGCGGGCCTTGGAGGTGACGACGAAGTTCAGCCAATCCCGCTTCGGGCTTTGCGCCGGCGACGTGATCACGGATACGCTATCGCCGTTGTTCAAGGTGTATTTGATCGGTACGTTCTTCCCGTTCACTTTAGCCGATACGCATTTGCTTCCCAGCTTCGTGTGGATGGCAAAGGCGAAATCGAGGACCGTCGCTCCCTTGGCCAGCTTGATAAGCTCGCCGGTAGGCGTGAAGACGTAGATCTCATCCTTATATAGATCCATCTTGAAATCCTGCATCAAGTCGAGCGGATTATTCTCCTTGGCCTCCAAGGCGGCACGTACGGTATTCAAGAACTCGTCTAGCCCGCTCTCCGCTTTCACGCCCTTGTATTTCCAATGCGCCGCTAGGCCTCGCTCGGCGATCTCATCCATCCGCTTCGTACGGATCTGCACCTCCACCCATTTATTTTGCGGGCCCATCACCGTGATGTGCAAGCTCTCGTAACCGTTGGTCTTCGGGATGGAGATCCAGTCCTTCATACGCTTCGGGTTGGGCTGGTACATATCGGTGACGATGGAGTAGACTTGCCAGCATTCCGAGCGTTCCTTCTCCAGCGGCGTATCCAATACGATCCGGATAGCGAAAAGATCGTAGATACCCTCGAATTCCACCTGCTGCTTTTTCAGCTTGTTATTAATGGAATGTATGGATTTGGTACGCCCCTTGATATCGAACTTGAATCCTGCCGCTGCCAGCTTCCGCTTGATCGGGGCGATGAACTCGGCGATATAAGCGTCACGGGAACGTTTCGTCTCATTCAGTTTCCGTTTGATGAAGTCATACTGTTTCCTGTCCGTGTATTTCAGGGAAAGGTCTTCCAGCTCGCTCTTGATCGTATATAAGCCCAACCGGTGGGCGAGGGGAGCGTACAAATAAGAGGCCTCGGTAGCCAGCCGGATACGATCATCCTCTTGCATCTGTTTTCCCATACGCATGAGGCAGAGGCGGTCGGCGATCATAAGCAAGATCACACGTACGTCCTCGGCAAACGAGAAAAGCAAATGATGGAAATTCTCCGAGTTGACGGCGGTGTTCCGGGCATACAGGTCGGAGGTCTTCAAGAGGCGACGGATGATCAAGGTCACGTCCGCTCCGAATTTCTGCTCCACTTCCTCTATCGTGATCGCTTTCTTCAATACCGGGCGGTATAATAGGAGGGCGATGACCGAGGTGCGTTTCAAGCCAATCTCCAAGGTGGCGATCAAGGCCGTGTCAATATTTCGCAATAAACCGTTGATACCATTCTTATCCCTGCCGTAGCAATCGAGGGCGACAACCCGCTTCATCAGCTCCTTCATCTTTCGGATATCTTCCCTCTCGAGGAAAGAGTAAAGGTTTCGTAACAGGAGCCTGTATTTGGAGAAGAACAGCTTCTTTTCCTCAGACGTAAAGAATCCAATTGTATCCATAGTTATATCATTTTTATTGCCCGGTTGAGGACAAACCGCAAAACATGCTGTAAAAATACTTTTTTCTATGGAATTTCAACATGTATCTTGCGGTTATTTTATACATTTGCGATACACATAGCGCATAAGTGCCCTGTGGTGTTACTGATGAGATTATTCACATTAAATACTATACTATGTTAAACGCAAACGATTTAGAACAGCTGAAAGCCAAAGGAATCAGCGAAAAACAGATTGAAGAGCAACTCGCTTGCTTCGTAAAAGGTTTCCCTTTCCTTGAGATAGCGGCCTCCGCTTCGGTAGAAAAAGGTATTATGGTAATATCTAAAGAGGAACAGGCTTCTTATATGGATGCTTGGGACGCTTATCTGGCTAAAAACAAGAAAATCGTAAAATTCGTACCTGCCTCCGGCGCTGCTAGCCGTATGTTTAAGAATCTGTACGAGTTCCTTTCTGCGGATTATAAGGAACCGATGAACGCTTTCGAGAAGAAATTCTTTAGCGAGATCGAGAAATTCGCTTTCTATAAGGCTTTGGACAAGAAGTGCGTGGAGAATACAGGGAAAGATATTCCTGCGTTGGTAGCCTTGGGCGAGTACAAGGAGGTGGTATCCAATTTATTGGAGCCGAAAGGCTTGAATTACGGACAGCTACCGAAAGGCTTGTTGCTTTTCCATAAATATGCCGATACGGTTCGTACGGCGATGGAAGAACATTTGGCCGAAGGCGCCATGTACGCCAAGAATAACGCCGGCGAGGTGAATATCCATTTCACGGTATCTCCGGAGCATCAGGCTTTATTCGAGCAATTGGTTGCCGATAAATCTGGCGAGTACGAGGAGAAGTTCTCTGTGAAATACGATGTCTCTTTCAGTATCCAGAAACCGAGTACTGATACGGTAGCGGCCGCTATGGATAACACGCCGTTCCGCGATAAGAATGATAAGTTATTGTTCCGTCCGGGTGGGCATGGAGCCTTGATCGAGAATTTGAACGATGTGGATGCCGACGTGGTATTTATCAAGAATATAGATAACGTGGTTCCGGATAGCTTCAAATGCTCTACGGTTATCTACAAGAAGGTGATCGCCGGTGTCTTGGTAACATTGCAGGAGAAAGCCTTCAGATATCTGGAACAGATCGAGACCGGCAAATATACCCATGCCGAGGTAGAGGAGATGATTCATTTCTTGCAAGACGACCTATGTATCAAGAACCCGGATACGAAATTACTGGAAGACGCCGAGTTAATCCTGTATATCAAGAGCAAACTGCTTCGCCCGTTGCGTGTATGCGGTATGGTGAAGAATGTGGGCGAGCCGGGTGGCGGTCCGTTCCTGGCGGTGAATCCGGACGGTACGGTTTCCTTGCAGGTGCTTGAAAGCTCCCAGATCGATATGAGCGATCCGGCTAAGAAGGCGATGTTTGAGAAGGGTACTCACTTTAATCCCGTGGATTTGGTTTGCGCCGTTAAGAATCACAAGGGAGAGAAATACAACTTGCCGGATTACGTGGATAAGAATACGGGCTTCATCTCTTATAAGAGCAAGGATGGCCGCGAATTGAAAGCGCTGGAATTGCCGGGCTTGTGGAACGGTGCCATGAGCGACTGGAACACGGTATTCGTAGAAGTTCCTATCGAGACATTCAACCCCGTGAAGACGGTGAACGACCTGTTACGCCCCGAACATCAATAAATACCCAGTTGTAGAGACGGGGCGTGCCCCGTCCCTACAACTAGATCCTTATATTTTCGGTAATTCCCACGGTGCCCTGTATTCCTTGCACAATAGTTTATCCGCCTCCGTATCATGGAAACTCTTTCCATCCCACGATAATTTCTTACCCGTGCGATAGGCTATATTCCCTAATTGGGAGAACTTGGCGATATGCGCCCCGATCTCTACGCTGGCATTGCAATTCCGGTTCCGGCTCTTGATACATTCCAAATGATTCTTCGCATGCAAATTCAAGCCACCCTCTCCGTATGACTTCTTCAAGGGAACAGCCTCCATGCGGGCCTGTCCGTTTACCTTTTCCGGAATAACCTCCCAGCCGCCACGATCGATCACCAAGGTACCGTTCTCGCCAACGAATCCTAGGCCATGATTCCGTCCGTAGGCCCCGTCGTCAATGCCGATCGCATGATCCCACATAACGGTGAAGTCCTTGAATGTATAAATGGTTTGCAATAAGTCCGGGGTCTCGCAAGCGTCATCCGGATAACCAAATTTACCTCCGGAAGCCATGATAGACTCCGGTGCGGTGACGTTCATGCCATACAATGCGTAATCCAGTAAATGTACGCCCCAGTCCGTCATCAAACCTCCCGCATAATCCCAGAACCAACGGAATGTGAAATGAAAACGGTTCCGATTGAACGGACGTTTCGGGGCCGGCCCCAGCCACATATCATAGTCCACTCCGGCGGGCACCGCCTCGTCCGGCTTGACGGGGATAGAGGGGCACCAACCTTGATAAGAGAATACACGTACGGTGCGTATCTTACCCAGCTGTCCGCTATGTACGAATTGCATGGCGTCCTGCCAATGCGGATCGCTACGTTGCCATTGGCCTACCTGCACGACCCGGTTGTATTTCTGCGCCGCCCGTACCATGATGTTACATTCCTCGATACTATTTCCCAGCGGTTTCTCACAATACACATCCTTCCCGGCTTGGCAAGCGGATACCATTTGCAGGCAGTGCCAATGATCGGGAGTACCTACGATTACGAGATCGATATCCTTATTGTCTATCAATTTACGCCAGTCTTTATATAAATGCTTTACTTTCTTCCCGGTGATCTTCTCGGTCTCTGCCGCCCGATTATTCAATACGTTCTCGTCAATATCCGACAAGGCGATACACTCTACTTCCGGATTACGAAGGAACGCTTTCAGGTCTTCGAATCCCATGCCGTTACATCCGATAAGCCCGACGCCTATCTTATCGTTTGCGCCCACACCAGCGCTCCCGGCTTTAATGAAAAAAGGACTGATGGTAAGTCCGGCACCGAGCAAAGCGGTCTGCCGGAGAAAATCTCTTCGAGTTGTCATGGTATTACTATTGATTTAAAGTATTTGCAATATTAAGCGAAATCCTTTACAATCGCAAATGATAATAGCTTTTTAACTACTTACTTAGTCGATGAAGTATATATCCTATGGCACTTGAAGTATATATCCTGTGGTACTTGAAGTATATCTGTCCGGTAAGGTTGGTATTGTAAGGATATGTACCATTGCGTCTTTGTAAAAAAAGTTATTAAAAGATATAGGGATGCGATATTGGAGAATATAGTTTAACTTTGTGCATTATGTTCACCCTAAAAGGGCGATGTGTTGTATATAATATAATGTATAGGGGGAGGATCAGCGGAGGTATTCGTTTATAGGTTGCATTGCAGTCTACTGGTCGTTTTTAT
>OGGZ01000922.1_pt1 | contig 28839 bp, 20 predicted proteins | sample 1571371 | NCBI WGS metagenome assembly OGGZ01 (sample SAMEA2582025, study PRJEB24529) | metagenome | biome: Human gut stool | place: China | collected 2011
ATGTTCGCTGTGCCACTTCCATGCTGTCTCAATTATCTTAGATAAATCAGCATATTCCGGTTTCCAGCCAAGTACACTCTTAGCCTTATCACTTGAAGCTATAAGTGTTGCAGGATCACCTGCTCTTCTGCCTTCTTCTACTACCTTAATATCAACTCCGGTTACTTTCCTGGCTTCATCTATTACCTGTCTTACCGTAAATCCAACGCCATTTCCAAGGTTAAATATATCACTCTTATTACCATCCATAAGATATCTTACTGCTAAAATATGTGCCTGTGCCAAATCAGTAACGTGTATGTAGTCTCTTACACATGTTCCGTCTACTGTATTATAATCAGTTCCAAAAATGCTTATATGGTCACGTTTACCACTTGCCGCCTGTAAAATCAATGGAATAAGATGTGTCTCAGGATTATGGTCCTCTCCAATCTGTCCGCTTATATGTGCGCCACATGCATTAAAATATCTCAACGATACAAAACGTAAATTATGTGCCACGCCTGTCCAATAGAACATTCTCTCCATAGATAATTTTGTTTCACCATAACAATTAGTTGGTCTGGTAGGATCAGTCTCTACAATAGGAATGCTCTGAGGTTCGCCATAAGTTGCGGCTGTTGAAGAAAATACAACTTTATCAATTCCATGAGCCACAAGTGATTCTAACATTACCTTTGTTCCACATAAGTTATTATCATAATATTTCAAAGGATTAACCATACTTTCGCCAACCAACGAATTTGCTGCAAAATGAATTACTGCATCTATATTCTTCTCAGTATCTAATACACTGTCAACAAATGATCTGTCTCTTAAATCTCCTTTATAAAATTTAGCCTGCGGATGTACAGCCTTCATATGCCCTGTCTCAAGGTTATCTATTATTACGACCTCATTTCCGGCATCGATTAACTCATATACAGTATGTGAACCTATATATCCTGCACCACCTAATACTAAAATTTTCATTTTATTCCTCCATTTCTAAGACGTTGTTCTTATCTATTTATCTCTTAATTCGTCTTCTAACATTTTTCTTGCTTCGTCAAAATTCTCCATTACTGCCTGACTTACCTTTGGAAAATCAGGTTTCATATCCTCTAATGTATCTAATATAATCTGGCTTACCAGATATCTCATATACCATTTATGGTCTGCCGGAATCACATACCATGGGCAATAATCCATAGCAGTCTGGTTAACTGCTTCTGCAAATGCCTTCTGATACTCTTCCCAGTATTCTCTTTCCTTAAGGTCAGATGAACTGAACTTCCAATATTTCTTAGGCTCATTTAAGCGTGACAAAAATCTTCTTGCCTGCTCATCCTTCGATACATTGAGATATATTTTAACAATTCTTACGCTATTATTGTATAGATATTTTTCAAAATTTCTGATATCTTCATATCTGTTCTTCATAACCTCGTTTAATTTCACATATGAAGCCCTTGGCTGGTTCTTATATAATTTATGGACTCTTCCAATGAGTACATCCTCGTAATGACTTCTGTTAAATATAGCTATCTGACCTTTCTCAGGTACGCAATGATGAACTCTCCATAGATAATCGTGTGCTAATTCTGTTGCATTGGGTGCTTTAAATGCATACTCCTTAACTCCATGAGGTGACAGACAACTCAAAACCGCCTGAATGGTTCCATCTTTACCTGCTGCATCCATCGCCTGAAATAAGAATATAATTCCTTCTCTCTTCTCAGCATAAAGCTTCTTCTGTAATTCATCAATCTTAGGGAGATTCTCATTCATCAGATTGACCGCTTCTTCTTTAGTAAGTCCGCCTGTTTCTTTTGTGTCAAATTTATCAGGGACAAATTTCTTGCTTCCATCATAAATATACTTTTTTATATTCATATTTACCTCTTTTCTGAGCGACCTGTTGCGAAGAGACGATGAGAAATTCGACCTGTCGATTTCTCATCTGCCATAATAAGTAATTGCTTTAGCCCGTAAGCAATTACTTATGTGAAAATAACCGCCTCAGCGTTATTTTTCACATTTTATCTCTTTTCTCTGCATTTTCTATTATTTTTCACGTAAACATACCTTAACTTTATTATGGTTAGTATTATAACATTTTATTACTGGCATTACAATCAACTACGATAGTTTATAATTATTTTATTAATTTTATAATTTTTTTATATATAATTCAATTTTTAGACAAATTTATCCCTTATAATGACAATTGTAAAGCAAACGAAAGGGGTTTGCTTTACACCTCTCAATGTTATAACAGTGAAAGCTGTTATACATATACCCAATACATCCTACATCTTTTTATCCCCATTGATCACAAGCCATTGAAGGAAGGCTCATCAATGGGGATTACAATTTTTCCTACCAGAAAAGAGTTTTGTATATAACAGATTTTAATACCATAATTATTCAGGCATTAAAACCTTTACATACAAAACTCTTTTATTTATTCAAAACTGCATTTGTTTGGTTAAGATACATCATTTGTCAAATGAATTTGATAATATATCTTAACAATGCCAACGAAATTTTATTTACACATTTTTCTTAAATCCCACATAGGTTGCTATAAAATATATAACATACACTCCAAAGAATACCAATGCTGAAATCCCGAAATAATACATACCACTTCCTGAAACACCCGTATATTTTACGAAATTATTTCCAGCAAATACTGCTATAATTCCGCTTATTATAAGTGATACGATTCCCGGAATCATATAATATCCAAGTAACTGTTTTAAGATTATTCTATTAACACTTCTTTCGCTAAGTCCTAATTTACGGAGAATAACATATCTGCATCTGTATTTTGATGAATCACTCAACTGTTGTACTGCTAAAATGGTAAGTGCTACACAGACAAATACAATTCCTACATATGCTATTGGAAAAACAATTGATGTTATGACAAATTTCATCTCATTAGTCATTGGCACTGATACTAACACATCTGCAAAAACTGCAATTATATTATCAGTTCCATAACCGCCAAGAGTAACATCATCCCATTCTTCATTACTGCTAATCTTACCCTCCCTGACTAACTTCTGAAATTCTTTCTCAGGCATAATCCCATTTTTCTTCTGTCTGATATCATCTAATTTATCACGAAGTTTATTATCCGGAGCATTAATAACACAGGCTACAAGATTCGTATAATATGGTGTCATCTTCTCTGCTGCGCTGTCAGGAACTACAATCAGGTAATCTGCACCATTTATTCCGTTTTGTGAAATGCTGTCAGTATATATCTTAGAAAACCTGAGTTCCTTATCACCAGCTTCCACTTTTGTATTAAGTATTTCTCCTTTCAAATCATTTTTCATTCTCTTCTTAATATTGATGACATACTCGTTCTCATGTAGTGTAATCTCTTCGTAACCAAGCATTTTTCTTAATGCATTATAATCACTAAGACTTATAAATGTATCATAATCATAGTATTCATTTCCGTCATTTTTAACAGCTTCTTCATTTAATTTTCCATCTTTAGTTCTGTATTTTTTTGTTATCGTAGATGCATTTACATAAAGAAAATCATTTATTTTATGGCTTCCATTCTGGTAAATGTGGTAAATTAATTTTTCTTTTATTCCTGCCAGTTCCTTTATGGCTTCCGTTTCTTCCTTGAAATCTTCATTTACGTTATTACTATATACAAGCACATCAAAAGGCATTATATTTTTAAGTTCAGTATCCTGATATTTTGCAAACATCATGGCAATAGTTCCACCCAGAATTGCACACGTAAGTAATATTGTAAGACTTCCCATCGTGAAACGCATTGTGCTTAATTTTGAAGAAAGTTGTCTGTAGATAAATAAATTATTATTCTTGTAGACTCTTCTGCTGCCTTTCTGGACACATCTTGCTATATATCCTGCAATTCCAAAGTAAATCATATAAATAGAAATAATAAGTCCCATACTCATAAGAATTACACCTGACACAGTGTATCTGCCCTCAAATAATTTAATGAAAAACAGAATTATATAAGCAAGCGAACCAAAGAAAAGCCATTGTGATAAAACAGGACTTCCCTGCTTAATCTTTTCATTCTCCTTATCCATTTTCATTAATTCTGAAATATTCATTTTCTTAAACTTTCGTTTATTACGAAATAGAGCAAGAAGATAACAGCCAAAATAACAGCAGACCGTCATTAATACAGATAATCCCTGCACATCTATTTTCACCTTGTATTCTATGTTAAATACGCTATAGAATATCGTCATAATTATCTGCTGCAGAAACATTCCCGCCACAGAACCAATCATGAATCCGATAGTTCCCATTATAAGATTCTCTTTCATATACAAATGCGATATTTCTTTTCGCTTCATTCCGAGCAGCAGGTATGTTCCGAATTCCTTACTTCTCTTCTCAAGCATAAATTTTGCCATATAATTGATAAGCCACGCCACAATTAACACTATGAAAAATGTCGCAATTCCAAGCATTGCTGCCATAATTCCTGCTTCACTGCACATATTTCTTACTTCTTTACTGAAAATCATTGAATCAAATGCGAACATCATAGCTGCTATTATGGTCATCGTAATAATATATATAAGGTAATCCTTCAAAGACCTCTTAGCATTTCTGAAAGCGAGTTTATTTAACATCATTGTCACCTCCGGTCAATGCAAGAATGTCTAATATTTCATTTAAGAAATCACGTCTGCTCTTATCACCTTTCACCAGTTCGTTAAAGATTTTGCCGTCCTTGAGAAATAATATCCTGTCACAATAGCTTGCCGAAAATGCATCATGTGTAACCATAAGTATGGTAGCCTGCATACACTTGTTTATTCTTGTAAATGTCTCAAGCAATGTCTGTGCTGCTTTAGAATCTAATGCCCCTGTTGGTTCATCAGCCAGTAAAAGTGACGGATTATTTATAAGTGCTCTTGCACAGGCACATCTCTGTTTCTGCCCACCAGATACCTGATATGGAAACTTATCACGTATTTCGCTAATCCCTAGCAGATTTAACGTCTCATCTACTTTTTCTTTTATCTCTTTCTTACGTTTCGTATGAAATGTCATTGCTAACGCAACATTTTCTCCAATTGTAAGTGTATCTAACAGATTAAAGTCCTGAAATACAAACCCTAAATTATCTCTTCTGAAATCAGATAATTTATCTTCATTTAAACCGGTTATATCTGTTTCGCCATAGTAAATGTGTCCCGCAGTTACTTTATCAATCGTAGACATCATATTAAGCAATGTCGATTTTCCGGAGCCTGATGCACCCATAATTCCGACAAATTCACCTTTATCCACTGCAAAGCTTACTCCGTCAACAGCCTTTGTTACATTACTGCCCTCTCCATAATATTTTTCGACTTCACATACTTTTATATATTCACTCATTTTTACCTCATTTCCAAGCCGTCTAAATATATTCAATTGTTTATCTTAGCTTATATAAACTATTCAATTCTTTTAATCTTAATGGCTTTATTTTTACTAAAATGAGTCTACTACCTTTTGTAATTTTCTTGTATCACTTTACATTTCACTAATCTTACAATTTTGTAAGATTTATATGCATTTACCTAACAGACTTTTAGTGATGTTAAACGTCTATGCTGCACGATACGTCATAAATCGAGTGTGTGGTATAGACTTACAACTTCGCATAATCCGAATCAGGAAATGTAAGAATCATTCGTGTATATCTGCCTTCCTCTGACTCACATCTGATTCCGATATCTAACTTATCGCACAGATTTTTACACAGATACAGTCCTATTCCTGTCGCTTTTTTACTTATGTTGTAATCTGTTGAATTATCTTTTTTAATATCTCTTCTGCCGTTACTTCCCGTAAAGCCTTTCTCAAATATCCTGCCGATATCTTCCTTAGGTATTCCAATTCCATTATCTTCTATGATAAGTTCTATATTTTTATCCTGCTTATTTGTTGTTATATCTATATGTGCATTTTCATTTGTACGATATTTGATAGCATTTAAAAATATCTGATTAAGCAGAAATTCTATCCATTTCTCATCTGTCGAAACCATTATGTCATCAAATTCAACATTTACCTGCATTTTTCCCTGAATGAAATACAACTTATTTCTTCTGACAGAATTTAACACAACATTTTTAAGATTAACGCTATGTATCATATAGTCTTTATATACCTGCTCCATTCTGGCATAATACAGGACATTTTCCACCTGATTTTCGATTATTCCGGTTTCTCTCTGAATTTTCTTCGTATAATCATTTTTATTATTTTCACATATGAGATTAATGGCAGTTAACGGGGTCTTGATATCGTGAACCCAGCTTTCAATATATTCCTTATATTCTGACTGTGATGTTTTCAAACCTCTTATTTCTTCTATTACTGATTTATTAGATGTGTGTATTACATCCCTGTAGATTTTGTCATAAATGCTGTTGCCTTTATCCATTACTTCTGCTATAAGATATGGCTTATCAAGATTTTTTAGAGTATCATCTATTTTATTAAAATATTTTCTTTTAATTATATAGTCCATGCTCAGATAAGTAACCAGAATTATACCCCACGCTGCAAGTATTAAGATTACATTTGTCAGATAGTTGCCTGTCAAAATGAGGTACAGACTAAGTGCCATCATAGATGCCATATTTATAAGTATTACAATTACTTTATCTGATAAATAATCTGTCAGCCGCATATGTAGCCCATTCCTCTCTTAGTCTGTATAAGTTTTTCTTCATCTAATTCTTTTAATTTATTTCTTATTCTTGTAACATTTACACTCAAAGCATTGTCATCAATAAATACATCATTATCCCACAAGTAGTCAATCAGTTCTTCCCTTGAAATTATCTTGCCTTTATTTGCAAATAGATAATAAAGTATCTTCATTTCATTCTTCGTAAGCTCTGCTTTCTTATTATCCTTATAAATCAATGCAACAGACGTGTCCAGCCTTACATTTCCACATTCTAATATAGTGTCCGACTTCTTATCAGTTGATTTCTTAGTCCGCTTGAGTAATGCAGCAATTCTTGCAAGTAATATCGGTGGTTGATATGGTTTACTGATGTAATCGTCACCACCACGAATAATACAGTTAAGCTCGTCCATTGAAGTATTATTTCCAGTTACAAAAATGATGGGAACATCTGACTTCTCTCTTAAACGGTCGCATATCGTAAGACCGCTTATCCCCTCTAAATTAACGTCTAGCAGAACCATATCAGGGTTTACACTTAATATATCATCTGCAGCATTTTTGTAATCTGTAGTTGTGCACACTTCGTATCCTGATGTATTTAGTAATAATTTTAATTCTTCACGAATGTTTTCATCATCTTCAACTATGTAAATAATCGGTGTCACCCTCTTTTCTGGAAAAATTAAGTATTTGTATTCATTATTTTATTAATCACCTGTATAATTTTGAATGTAATTATATCACACTTAATCTCTTTAATGTAAAAAAGAAATAGTATCCTCGACAAATCTGATAATTCACATTTATCTAAGAATACTATTTCTAATTAATTATGTATCATATTACTAATGATTAGATTTTCATATATAAACATATATAAATATTAAATATAAAGAAATTATCTCATTATATGATACAAGTCTTAAATTAATTATTCAAATTTCTTTCCTGTAATTAATTCAAATGCTTCTTTATATTTATCAACTGATTTCTCAACAACTTCATCTGGAAGATGATAATCACTGTCCGGGTTCTGTTTTAACCAGTCTCTTACATACTGTTTATCGAATGAAGGCTGTCCCTGTCCAGGTTTGTAACCTTCTAATGGCCAGAATCTTGAGCTGTCTGGTGTAAGCATCTCATCACCAAGAACTACATTTCCATTCTCATCTAAACCAAATTCGAATTTTGTATCTGCAATAATAATTCCCTTGCTTAATGCATATTCTGCACATTTCTTATAAAGTGCAATTGTGCAATCCATAATCTTCTTAGCATATTCTTCGCCTTTTCCAGGGTGAAGCTTCTCAAGAATCTCTACGCTATCTTCAAAAGTAATATGTTCATCATGGTCGCCTAAATCTGCTTTAGTTGTTGGTGTATAGATTGGTTCAGGTAACTTGTCTGATTCCTGTAATCCCTCTGGAAGCTTAATTCCACATACAGTACCATTTTCCTTATAGCTTTCCCAGCCACTACCTGTTATATATCCTCTAACGATACATTCGATTGGAAGCATATCTAATTTCTTACACATCATACTGTTTCCATCATATTTCTCATTCTGGAAGAATTCAGGCATATCTTTAACATCTACAGAAATCATATGGTTTGGAACAATATCCTTTGTGAAATCGAACCAGAACTTAGACATCTGTGTAAGAATTGCACCTTTCTTATGTACAACATTCTTAAGAATAACATCAAATGCTGATATTCTGTCTGTAGCAACTATGATAAGGCTGTCTCCGTTATCATATACCTCACGTACTTTACCTTCTTTAATAGGTTTAAATTCTTTCATTGCATTAATCTCCATTTCTGTGATTTATTTCTCTATGAATATAATACAATAAATCCATAATAAATCAATGCCTATTTTTAACAAAATTTTTAGAGATTATAAAGTTATATTCTAGAATTAAATATTTCCGGCAATTATTAGATAAAATAAATACTGTATTATTTATACCTCAAACATTCCATTTTCAGCAATCTCTTTTATTATCTCCATAACCTTTTCATATTCTACAGGCTGATTCTGAAAATATGTGGTTATCTCCATATAATCAGCCCTATTTTCCCTTGTAAATAATAATCACAAATCGCAAATACCTTATCTATAAATGTACGCTCCAGTTCCTGAATATTCATAGTAAATGGTTGCAAATTATATTTATCTACAATATCCATATTTTCATCTTTTGGGAACTGATAAACATAACTATCTACTAAAAGCTGTACGGTTGGAAAAGCAATTGTGACTAATGAAACTTCCATTTTCACTCCCTGAATCAGTTTTCCCTGTGTAGCATATCCATCAATTGGTACCGCCATATCAAATTTCTCAGCAGTAGACATCACTACCTCCTCAAATAACCCTCTATCATTATGCAAATACATCGTACAACCTCATTTTATAAATAATTTTATAAATTCTCTCCGGATACAAATCTATATATTTATCTACCTCACTCCTTTTTAATTTTAACTTTTTCACATAACTTATAAGTCTCTTCGTTGCCATATCCATATCATCATCAACGTAATTATCAAAGTCTTTAAGTAAATCTAACAACTGCAAAATATCACAATTCTCTTTTGTAATAAGTGTTCGAGGCTTTCTCAGTATTATCTTCTGATTTTTCACATTTACTTCACGACATTTAGCACTTGCATTATTGCTTACAATTTCCATCACAAAAGGAACTTGTGTAGTCAGTCCCAACTGATTCGCAAATGTGAAGCCAGAATAATATCCATCTATCTTATTATTTCTTGAAATGTACTTATATCTTGCTACTACATCAGCCGACAGACTGACTCCACCTTTTAATCTCGACTTCCCTTTCAGATAATAAATTCCTGTATCATATCTCACAATCTGCCCACTATCACATAACACCTTAAACATCTGCCGTAAATTCGTATCAGTAACCGGTAATTCTATATCAGATACAAATATAGGCTCATTTACTTTGTAATTTTCCTGCAAATATTCAAGTAACATATTTTAACCTCCTAACATAATTTAACTTTATAATACAAAAATTGTTATAATTAGTATAACGTATGTTAACTATAATTGTCAACATACGTTATGACTTTTTATACATAAAATTTATTTATGTAAATATTTTTAACTTAAATTTATACTTACTCAATAATTACATTTATTTTCTTTACATATGCATTTTATAAAGTTCCTCTATAATATCAATACATTTTTCATAGCCGATTTCACTGCTATTTAACGAAATTGTGTAATTTTTAGAAAGTCCCCACTGCCAAATTCTCTGCTGATTGTAACTATTTTATTCATATTAACCTCTTTCATATAATTTCTTATTTAATTTATTATTTAGTTTAATTAAGTTCACTTAATTTAGTCCTGTTAATTCGCTTCATTAATAAATATGCCACAAATGCCGTAACCGCCTCGGTTATAGGAAAACACGTCCATATTAACCATGTCTTATCAGCATTTTTAATCGCAACATTTGCATTACCTTTTCATAATTTTTATGTTTATAATGCTTTATGCAACATTTTCCTTTGCAAAAGTGTGCACATTCCTGCGAAGCTTTTTGTTGTATAGGAAATACGAAGAAATTTCTTATACAACAAAAAAAGCACGTAAGTCCATTCCTAGACTTACGCGCTTCGCAACTCGGATATTTCGGATTATAGCAAAACTTTTTCTTGGTGTCAAACGAAAATAATTTATAATTCATCTTCTAATTCAATTTCCACTCCGCGCTCTTAAGCTGCATACTCATCATATGTTTATATATACCATTCTTAGCTTCAAGCTCTGCCGGACTTCCCTGTTCAGCTACCACTCCATCTTTCAGAACGACAATCTTATCTGCACTTGCTACAGTTCTCATTCTGTGTGCAATTATAAGAACAGTTTTATTCTTGATTAATTCAGAAAGTGATTGCTGAATCAGAGTCTCGTTATCTACGTCAAGAGATGCTGTTGCTTCATCAAGAAGAATAATAGGTGCATCTTTCAAGAAGGCTCTGGCTATTGAGAGCCTCTGGCGTTCACCACCTGATAATTCCGAGCCGTTTTCACCAATCATTGTGTTATAACCATCAGCCAGTTTCTCTACAAATTCATCACAGTGTGCTAATTTAGCAGCTGCGATAACCTCCTCATCAGTTGCATCTTTCTTACCTATTCGTATATTTTCCATAACAGTATTGTTAAATAAAGTAACATCCTGAAATACAATCGAATACAGAGACATAAGTTTCTCAGGATCAATCTTAGATATATCCATTCCGCCAACAGTAATCTTACCTTTATTAATATCCCAGAATCTTGCTGCAAGTCTTGATACAGTTGTCTTACCACCACCTGATGGTCCGATTAAAGCTGTAACTTCGCCCTGTTTTGCACACAATGACGCATCACTAAGTACATTATCTTCACCATCATATCCGAATGCAACATGGTCAAATACGATATCACAACCCTTATTTGTCAATTTCTCTGAACCTGTCTGTATACTGTGTGACAAGATTTCATCCATTCTTCTGCAAGGTACATCTGCTGATATAATTGCTGCAAGATTCTGTAATGACATCTGCATAGGATCATATAATCTTGACACCAGAAGTAAGAACATAAAGAATGTAAATATATCGATTTTGCCTTTTGATAGAAGTATTCCACCCACAAGGGCAACAGTTGCGATTCCCACTTTTAAAATCATCTGGGCTGAACCTACGAACACTGCTGTTCCAAACTCAGTGACTATTGAATGTTTCTCAACTGCCTTAATCTTCTTATCCAGTCCTGTCATATAGCTTTCACTTGCATTGTTAGCTCTTAAATCTCTAAGTGTTTCTAAACACTCCTGTATACCATCTGCAAGATTCATTTTAAGTCTCATATGATTTTCATTTAATTTCTTTTGTACATTTGCAGAACTTAATACAATGATAAATGCAATAGGTAAAACCCATAACGCTGCAATTGCCATTCTCCAGTCAATAAAGAAAAGGCTTATTGATACAATAAGTGTCGAAATCATTGCTCCTATTAATTCAGGAATCCAATGTGATGATGCAGTCTCAAGCGTGGCACAATCAGCCATAATTGTACTTGTCAGATCTGACAAATCTTTTTTACCAAAATAAGAAAGAGGTAATTTTCTTAACTTTTCGGCGAGCGATGTTCGTCTGACTCCGCTTTCCACATAAGTAGAAAGGAATGTTGCATTATATTGAATATAAGTTGTTATCGCTATTAATAACAGACAGATAACACTTCCAATAATATAAAGAATTCTCTTATTAGAAGTAACATCATTATTTATAAAATCTTTAACAAGATAATAAAGTAAACCAACAGGAAGCATAAGAACAATATTTGACACAGTTACGGAAATAAATGCCTTTATCATATCCTTTGCGCCCTTAGGTGACAACGCATATTTATGTTGTAATTTTTCGTTTAAATTCATTATCTCACACCTACCTTCCAATTTACTGATTTATTGTATTCAGACCACATATGAGTATATATTCCGCCTTTGTTATTTAACTCATTATGTGTTCCCTGCTCTGCAATCCTGCCCTCTTTTAATACATATATCTTATCAGCATTTGTAACAGTTGACAGTCTGTGTGCTATCATAATAACTGTCTTGCCTTTTGAAAGATTTGCAAATGCCTCCTGAACCTTAGCCTCATTGTCAGGGTCTGCAAATGCTGTAGCCTCATCTAATACAAGAATTGGTGCATCTTTTAACATTGCTCTTGCGATACTGAGTCGTTGTGCTTCACCACCTGACACGTATGTACCCTCTGCGCCAATTATTGTATCTATACCTTTTGGCATTTTTGCAATAATATCCTCACATTGTGCATCTTTAAGAGCCTTAAGAACTTCTTCTCTTGTTGCATCAGGTTTACTTAATCTTACATTATCAAATATCGACATTTTAAGTAACTTACTATCCTGAAATACAAATGAAACTGTGTTCATAAGTTCCTTGCCTGCGATATCTTTGACATTTGTTCCGCCAATCTTTATTTCACCCTCATTAACGTCCCAGAATCTTGCGATAAGACTTGCAAGTGTTGTCTTACCACCACCTGATGGTCCAACGAGTGCAATATGTTCACCTGATTTAATACTCATATTAATATCAGTTAATGCATTGCTCTTAGCATCGTCATATCTGAAAGAAACATTATGTACGGATACGGAATAATCCTGTGGGGGCTTTGGTGCAGAAGGCTCTTCAAGAGGCTTCATATTAGTTATTCCCTCAATTCTCGAAAGAGCATCTTCCACAAGCATATTATTCTCACTTGAGAACATAATTTTATTAAGTGTAACTGTAATGATAGGTGTTATAATTACATAGAATGTGAAATTCAAAATAAAATCTTTAGTTACGCCATTTCTGGTAATCACAAAGCCTGCAAGCATAAGAACTGCGAACACTGAATTAATAATTGTTGTATACAATGTCATTGGCATTCTAAGGTCTAATGTATAAGAAATTACCCATTTCTCATACCCTTTAATTGCCTCTTTAAATCTCTTAAACGAAAACACTGACTGTCCAAATGTTTTAACAACCGGAACACCTCTTACATATTCTACAGCTTCATTTGACATTGTCTCTAAGGAATTCTGGTATTCCTTCATCTTCTCTTTCATCTTTTCACCTGTCATCGAACCCATAATTAGGAATGCAAGTACAGTAGGGATAAGACTTAAAAGTCCAAGTTTCCAGTCAAATGCTATAAGTAAGACTAACAAACCTACAGGTGTAGCCATTGCGCCTGCCATATCAGGAAGCTGATGTGCAAGGTATGTCTCTGTGGCGGCACTTGATTCATTTACTATTTTTCTGACTTTACCACTTCCCTCTCTGTCCATAAAACCTAAAGGAAGTGTAAGGATATGTCGCATTACTTTTGACCTCATATTTGCCTGAACTCTGAAGGCTGCAATATGTGAACACATAAGTGCAGATATGTAAATAAGCATTGAACCTATTGCAAAGCCGACCGCTGTCCAGCCGTATTTACTAATATTCTTTGCTTCACCATAAAAAGGTGCTACATTAAGTATTTCCTTGATAATTCTCCAGATATAATAAAATGGGACTAATGCTAACCATGCACTAATCACTGAAAGTACCAATGATGCTATAGTCAGGTACTTAAAATTTCCCGCATAGTCAAGTAATCTTGACATTGCACTTTTCTTCTTCATTTTTAAACATCTCCTTTTTTGTTTATAGCGGTAGTGTACTGTTATTTTTTCTATATTGCAGCGGCGTTACTCCCATAATCTTTTTAAATGCTGCCGCAAATTTGCTTGGACTGTCATATCCGACATGCCCTGCAATCTGTGAAACATTTTCATTAGAACCGTTTCTAAGTAATGTTGCTGCTCTGTTAATCCTGTATGTCTGAATATATTTATATATTGGACTTCCATAAATTGATTTGAAACATTCCTTTAATGCCGTCGCTGATATATCATATTTTTCTGACAATTCTTCGATAGTATAATGATATGTAAGGTTATGTGTAATCAATTCATGTATGTTCTTTACCTTTTCCACCTGGCTTTTGTAGAAATATGGTTTATTAAATTTATTCTTATCGATTTCTAAGGCGTCTAAATACAACAGCAATTCAAAAACCTTTATTCTGTAATACTCTTTTCTTATCTTCGATGGAACTTCATAAAGTTCCGAGAAAATATGTTCAATTTCCTTGCTCGCCTTTATAATATGTGGCTTATCATTGTCACAGAATTTTTTCTGAATGTCTGACAGCTTCACTGGAAAATTATTAAGTTCATTTGCCAGTTGTTTATCAGCTACAGGTCGATAAAAGCATATTCCTATTCCGTGATAGTGATTTAATGGAAAATTAACATTGCCTGCATGATATTTTCTGATATCTACACACAAATCGCCTTTTTCAATATAGTAATATGCGCCTGCCCTTAATTCACTTTCCATACAACCCTCACGACAATGATTAATGCAAAGTAAATCAGTAGATGTCGCATCAAATTCCGATATACACGATGACATATGAAAATCACTGTACATAACAATTACACCCGGAAATACATTGTACATAGTTATGAGTCCATAACCTGAAGAGTTCTTCATTTTCCAGATTTCACAATCTTCACCCTTAAATATCTCTTCTGCCCTGTTTTCCTTTGCTATATTTTCAAAAATTTTTTCTTCATCATTCATATTAAATTTTGATTAGTCACCTCTTTCTTTAGTTAGTACATACTAACCTATGTATAAAAAAAATATTCTTTTTCTATTTGTTTTTGTTCTGAAATAAATAGTTATGGAAAATTCATTTTCATCAGAATTATTTTCACACTATTTATCGTAATGATTTTATAATATTTAAAACATTATTTCTACTCCATTTAGTCAAAAATAATCCTTTTAGTTATGTATCTCCCAAAATTCTCCGGGAGATACATATATTTTCTTATTTTGATTTATTTATATTTATTCTGCTTCTACCTGCTTTACCTTTATTTATACGCTTTATTTAATCTTATTTAAAAGCTGAGTTTCTTCCTTGCATTTTATCGCTTTATCAATGTTTTTAACCATTTAAGCAGTTGTATAATCAGGAAATCAGCTACCGCAAGTGCATATATAATCAGTAATTGTGCGATACTCAAGGTCTGCACTTTTAAAGCTGTATGAAATGCCGGAATCATAAGAACTGAGCTCATAAGGATTACTCCTGTCAAAAATGAACCAATCAGCCATTTATTTGAAAATAAGTTATTAAATATAACCGGCTTATCTGATTTACAGTTAAAACCATGGAATAATCTGCCCATACATAATGTACCAAATGCCATTGTACTTGCAAGCAAAGCATTATTATCTCTGTAACCAATCATAAATGCAGTCATTGTCGTAACTGCTATAACTAGGCCTTCGATTCCGACATTTATCAGGAAATCTTTAGTCATAATGCTTTCATTTCTGTCTCTTGGCGGCTTCTTCATCACATCTTTGTCACCCTTTTCAAATCCTAATGCTATAGCAGGAAGGCTGTCGGTGAGCAGATTTATAAATAACAGATGAACCGGTGCAAATGGAACAGGCAGCATCGCAATTGATGCGAATAAAACTGCAAGTATTCCTGCAAAATTACCAGATAGCAGAAATTGTATTGAATTTTTGATATTCTGGTATATATTTCTTCCATTTTCTATTGCCTTGACTATAGTCTGGAAATTATCATCTGTAAGCACCATTGCTGCCGCATCTTTCGATACTTCACTTCCTGTAATTCCCATGGCCACGCCAACATCTGCCTGCTTAAGTGCAGGTGCATCATTTACGCCATCACCTGTCATCGCAACTATATTTCCCTTAGCCTGCCATGCCTTTACAATTCTTATCTTATGTTCCGGAGAAACCCTCGCGTAAACCGATATATTTTCTACGAAATTCTCAAGTTCTTCATCACTCATTTTATCTATCACACTACCCTCGCATGCCTCATCAGCATTTTCTAAGATTCCAATTCTCTTAGCAATTGCTGCCGCAGTGACCTTATAATCTCCGGTAATCATTATTGGCTTTATGCCCGCTTCCTTACACTCCTGCACTGCTGACTCCGACTGCTCTCTTGGCGGGTCTACCATAGCAGCAAGCCCTAGAAACGTGAGGTTATCTTCGTCATCTATTGTTAAGTCATATGATTTATAATTCTTATATGCAACAGCTAAAACTCTCATTCCTTTTTGGGAAAATTCTATGTTTTTCTTCTCGATTTCTCTCTTATCTTCGACATTAATCTGTCGTACTATACCTTTATCCTCTATATTAGCAAGTCTTGATAAGATAATGTCTGTTGCACCTTTTGTTATCATTATTAAATTGCTATTATTCAAATCAGACATATCATTAACATTATTAATAGTGCTGTCATTTACAATAACATTCAAAGTTGACATCAATTTTCTGTCACTGTCAAATGGATTCTCAGAAATTCGCTTATTATCTGCACGAAATTTCTCAACCGATATTCCTAAGTTCTCCGCCCATACCACAAATGCGACTTCTGTAGGGTCGCCAATCTGCTCATCATCTCTGATTGATGCATCATTGCATAAGATACTGTATTTAGCAAGTTTCAAATTGTCGTCATTAAGACAATAGGCATCTTCTATGGTCATCTTGTTCTGTGTCAGTGTTCCTGTCTTATCCGAGCAAATAACAGATATGCTTCCAAGTCCCTCAACTGCCTGAAGTTTTCTGATTATCGCATTTTCTTTGGCCATCTTCTGTGTTCCAAATGACAATACAATAGTTACAATCGAACTAAGTGCTTCTGGAATTGCCGCTACCGCCAGTGCTACTGCGAACATAAACGCATTTTCAATATTTTCCCCCTGAATAATATTAAGTGTGAACAATATCGCACAGAAAATAAGTATTATTATAGATAACTTCTGACCAAATTTATCTAATGATATCTGTAATGGTGTTCTTTTTTCAGAAGTCGCTTTCAACAGACTTGCGATTTTACCAATCTCCGTATTCATTCCGATTGATGTAACGATATAACTTCCCCTTCCAAATGACACTAAGCTACCCGAATAGACCATATTAGTTCTTTCTGCAAGCGGCTTCTCCTCTTCAATAACTGTGTCGGTTTTATCAACCACAAGGCTTTCCCCAGTTAGCATACTCTCATCTATCTTAAGTCCTGCTGATTCTATAATTCGTCCATCTGCCGGAACATAATCTCCGGCTTCTAAACAGACCACATCACCAATTGTTAATTCTTTTGAACTTATTTTCATAACCTGTCCGTCTCTTATAACCTTTGCCAGCGGCATCGATAACTCTTTAAGGCTCTGCAAAGAATGTTCTGCCTTAATGGTCTGAACCGTTCCAAGTATTCCGTTCATCGTAATAACAACTAATATTACAACACTGCTTTCCACATCTCCTAATGCTGCTGATACTATTGCTGCAATAATAAGTATTATTACAAGAAAATCTGCAAATTGCTTTAGAAATACCTGAAAAACATTTTTCTTTTTCTCCTCTACCAGTTCATTTAAACCGTATTCCTGCTGTCTCTTGGCAATCTCTTCATTTGTTAATAGTTCTGTTTTGCCATTTAGTTTTTGTCTGACTTCATCTGAAGTCATCTGATACAACTCTTTCATCTCTTACCTCCATTTCTTTGCATAAACCAAAAATACCTCTTTTAGTGAACCAAAGGTATTTATTCTTATAAATCAAAAATGAGACCTTTACTGCACACAAAATGTACAGTAAAAGTCTCACTATTTAATTACGACGCGGATATGTCGCCATATCGGGATTGACACAGTCGTAAACGTTTTGATTCATAATTAAACGCCAGTTACTCCCTCTTACAAGAGTTTCACAATATTTAATTGGTTTAGTGTATTCTACAATATACTATGCAATATTTCAAGACTTATTTTGATTTTCATAATAATATTTTTTTCAACTCAACCTTCGCACGTACATATTGTAGCCAATATTCGTCTATTAAAGTAGATTTGACAGATATAAATATTAATGTCTAATTACTCTTTCTGATGAATATCTTTATTATAATCTACCATCATTATATTGTAAATTTAGGAATTATATATCAGAATCGTGTGAGTATGTTTCACTAAATATTTCACTAAACATTTTAATTAATTTAATTCGACTATCATTACACATATATCCTAAAACTATAAGTCAGGAGCAAAATATTTATGAATATTATATTATTCTTAAAAGGACTTTTTATAGGTTCTACGATGACCATCCCTGGTGTCTCTGGCGGAACCATGGCTATTATATTAGGTGTATATGAAGATTTGATTCATAACGTCAACCGGATTAAAAAGGAACCCTTTAAAAGTGTACTTTTTCTTTGTAACATCGGAGTGGGCGGGCTTATTGGGTTCATTGCATTTGCAAGGATTATATCCTTTCTTCTCGCAAATCCTGCAACTGGTATCTATGTCAGAGTTATATTTGCCATCATTGTCTTATGTGGTATTCCACTATTAGTTAAAAAATCTGGTATTACAAAACTGTCTATAGTCCATATTCTGTGGCTTTTTCTCAGTCTGTTTCTGGTTCTGTCACTTTCAACTCTTCCTAAGGGACTTTTCGCCTCGGGTTTGGGTCTTTCATTTATTATTATGCAGTTTCTCGGTGGCATTATCGTTGCTATCGCTCTGGTACTTCCTGGAATCAGTGCATCTCATATGCTGTATATTCTCGGTCTTTACACCACAGTCCTTGAAAATGTATACACCTTTAAATGGCTGTCTCTTATTCCATTGCTACTCGGAATTATCATTGGTACGTTTGCAACTGCAAATGTGCTAGAGCGACTTATAAATAAATATACCGAAAATACTTATATGGTTATAATTGGTTTTGTGGTGGGGTCTGTGGTTGGATTGTTTGGTGGGTGAGCCACATATTTATAAATATGCAACAACTATTACCATTTATTTAACTTTTTGCGAGAAACCGCATCTAATTCATTAGTTCATCCAAACATTTCCATTTATTCTTTACTTTTAACATTAGATGGTCAGTACAAGTAGAAATTCTATTGCCAGAATATTCTCTTTCTCATTCAGATTTGCAGGCTTTCCACATATTTGAATTGTATAATATCTCTTGGTGTGGTTTCAACATATGCCTTCTCTTTATGCATAAAGTTTACAATATCATTTTTACTCATCTTTCCGAGTTTCTCTATTACAACATCTAAAATGTCTTTCTCCTCCTTAGACAAAGTAGGAAATGTCCATTCACCTACTAATGAAAAATGATATGCATTCGTTTCTCCCATATCAACCTCCTCACAAGGTACATCATTTAAGTCAATTATGAAATTATGACCTACAGGAACTGCTCCCATTGGAAGTGCCTGGTAAACCAACCCTGTAATAGCCGAGCCTCTTATTTTATATGCTAAAGCATCTGCATACCACATAAGTTTCATCAATTTTACCTTGTATAAGCTAGTCACATTAATTGATGATGCAAAATACCTTATTACATCGACAACCTTATCCAAAGATAATTCTGCATTTCCATGAACCATATAATTTCCATGAAATTTTGCATAACTAGCTTCAATTGCCTTTCTTAAATATACATCTTGATCTTTCTCATATAAGATAGTAGCCGCCTTAAAATATTTCTGATATGACTCTGAAGATAAATTCTCTTTAGCACTATCCAAAAGCGATAAAAACCATTCCGGATCCTGACCTATTTTTTTGAGTATAGTATCATGCGCTTTGTCTTGCACTTGATGACTTTCATATCTTGTAATCGTCTTACCTCCCCATCCTAACAACTTACATAAATCGCTTTGACTTATTCCATACTTTGCGCGGATTCCAATAATATCAGAAGATGTCAAAAGTCCTTCTTTTTTTCTATATGCATCTTTCAATCTTATATCATTGTCCTGCATCTGTTGCTCATCCATATAAAGTTCTTCTGCTAATTCACAAAACAGATATGTTGCTTCATAATCAACTGTACAGTTCTTAAAAGTAGCATGATTCATAACTAGAACTGTTTTCACTTCATGTTCTTCCATACAACATGAACATATTCTCTTTTCACTTTTAATGATTTTCATTTCCATGAAAACGCCTCCGTTGGTATCAATTGATACTTTTATTATGAACTTAATTTACTTTTTTGTCAACAAATTAACTCACCATATGATATTTTTAACTTTATATCTTTATATTCATTTCATCCCTAACACTATCTACAATAGAAATATCTGCTGGTAACCATTCAACATTATATAGTTCATCTTGTGTCAGCCATCTTGCCGCTTCATGTTCTTTTAAGATTATTTTATCAGATTCTAAACTACACCAATAACAAGCCATCGAAAGATGAAACGTATCATAATCATATTCGACCGTGTCGATTAACTTCTCTACTGAAATCTTAGTATCCAGCTCTTCTTTAATTTCTCTTATCAATGCTTCCTGTGGTTTTTCACCATGTTCTATTTTACCTCCAGGAAATTCCCAGCCTCCTTTAAATTCTCCATAGCCTCTCTGTGTCGCTAATATAACAGATTGTCCATTTTGATTTTTTGAACATATTACTGCTGCAACAACTTTTATAATCTTTTTCATATTTTTATTATTAAGCTCCATTCTGTAGATTTTATATTATACTTTTAAAAAGGTTACATTATTTCTTACTGTTTATTGTTTATAATGATATATTGTATAATAATATTCAAATTTTACTATTCAATGAAAATTATTCTATGCCAAAAATTCTTATATTAATTAATAGTAATTAACCATTTACAATGTACTCATATATGTCATCTCTTACACTATGTTTAAGTCTAAAAATAAAATTAACTATTGGCAATTTTTTTCCCTTATTGTTTCTTATAGTTGTCTCATTCCATTTAATTGGCTCGACTTCACCCATATAATAAAAATCGGTACCTTCACCATCGCTTTTCTTAATAAATAAACATATTTTCAAACCTGTTTGCTTATAATTTATTATATCTTCACTTTCTCTGCTATTTAATGACACACCATTTCTAGTCATCCAACTAAATATCTGATTATTTATAAATTCATCTTCATATTTTGTACTATCTGATATATCACTTTTCTTTTCATATGTAACAAATATAGGACAAGTATTATGTTTAATTCTATATCCATACATTGTAGAACTCTCATCTTTATCCCAGTTCATAAGACGACAAACATCTTTTCTTGAATACTTCTGATACAATACCATATTATTGTCATCATGTTCCGAATATAAATCTTTATATCTTAACATTCCGTATTCGATTAAGTTGTTTAATTCTCTTCTAAATTCCACATGTTTAAGTTTATTCCAAAAGCTAATTGAACGCATAAACATATCCTTAGCTGATTTTTCATCAGAAATCAATTCGATATCTGAATATTTTTTTATATCAGCACCTGCTATAAACTCCATATTCAATATTCGTTTAGCCGAATTATAATCAACTGCCTTATATTTTTCACCAATTTTTTCAAGCTCATTCTTAAATGAACCTTCATTTATAATTCTGTCTTCAATCATCATTTTAAGCATAAGTAATTCATGTGGCCTCTTACCATCTATTATAAGTGCAGAAATAAATGCCAATATCTGCTCTTCTTTTAGTGAAAATGTTATTTTATAATCTTTATCTACCATTCTAAGAAAATTATCATAGGTTTTAGCATAATTAATAAAAAGCATAGGCTCAATTTCACCTAATTTATAAAAATCCAAAATAGTTGGTATCCTTCCAAGTTTATATTTAACCTGATTATACTTATCCGTAAGCATTCGTTTAGTCGTTGTCATTCTATCTATAGATTCAAATATTTTTTTCTTAGTTATTTCTTCAAAATGAATTGTAGAACAACCTGGTATAATTCTTGAACCCTCACGAATATATTTTCTAACTGTATCTTTGTTATAAGTTCTATCTCCTGATAATGCTATTGGAATAAGAAAATTATTATTATAATTGCCAATAAAGTCTAAGACTACTACATATTCTTTATTATCAGATTTTCTAAGACCACGTCCTAACTGCTGCACAAATACAATTGCCGATATAGTTGGTCTTAACATAATTATCTGATTAACTTCCGGAATATCAACACCTTCATTAAAGATATCCACAGTAAAAATATAATCTAATGTTTTCTCCGCATTTGAACTCATATTACCGCAATCCATCTCAAGTCTTTGTATAGCTTCTTCTCTTTCATCCTGTGTATTTGAACCTGAAAGTGCAACTGTATTATATCCTCTCTTATTAAATTCCTTAGATAGTTCCTTCGCCTCCTCATTTCTACTACAAAATATTAATCCTTTTACTCTATCTCCATCATGTCCGTAATATTCTGCCTGCTTTATGATATGATCTACCCTTGCTTCATTTGCCAGAAAACTAAAATCAGAATTATCATCAATAGTCTTTCCATCCACTTCTAAATCGGATATTCCAAAATAATGAAATGGACATAATAAGTCTTCCTTCAACGAATCTTGTAATCTTATTTCACTTGCAATATTATGGTCAAATAATTTATATATATTGAACCCATCTGTTCTCTCCGGACTAGCTGTCATTCCTAGCAGAAGTTTCGGTTTAAAATAATTAATAATTTTATGATAGCTCTCTGCACCAGCTTTATGTGTTTCATCAATTATAATACACTCAAATCTATCTCTTTCAAAATTCTCTAACATATTTGAACGGCTCATAGTTTGAATCGTTGAAAACAAATAATCTGCTTCTATTTCCTTATAATTACCTGAAAGTAATCCCGTAGAGATATCAGAAGGTAAAACCTTTTTATATGAGGCTTGTGCCTGTTTAAGAATCTGTTCTCTATGTACTAGAAATAGAACTTTTTTAAAGCCTAATTCACGCATAGCAAATGCCGAAGCATAAGTTTTTCCTGTACCCGCTCGTGTCAAGGGTGTGAGGAGAATTTTTTGAAAATTGTTTTATTAAAAAGCCTTTTCATAGATAGGTTTTACTCATTTTTGGGATTCCGGATGTAATTGAATTCGGTGGCGAGTTATGACGCCCGCTTTATAATCACCTGAGTTACACCGCTATATTATTCTTAATAACAAAATTCTTAAGTACAGAATTAATTCCATGAATAATAATCTCTGTTCCCACATCCTCTTCTATTATTTGCTCTCCGAATCTCTTAGGTCTGTACAAATATTCACCGTCAGATATTTTTTCTAAATATATATAATCCTTTAACTCATTACAAAAAACTGCACTTTTATTTGACTTCATTTTGAAAACTAAACGATTGTCCAATTCATATCCAACATCATGTAACTCTATCCAGCACTCCAAGCTATGGTCTTTTTTGTGCCTTTGTGCTAATAAACCTCGTTGTTCATTGATTCCACAAAACTTATATAAATCAATTCTCTTAACCATATACTGCATATAGTCCTTGATATCAATTTTTCGTTCAGATAACTTTGTAAGATTTACTAAATTATCTCCATCCCAAACCATAATATCATATATTGGTTTCTTATTATCCATACCTTCTCTTACATTTTTAATAATAACGCTATCAAAACACCCTTTCTCAATTGCCCATTCAAGAATCTCATCTGTGGATACATATTTCGATTTGTACTTTTCAGTTGTACTTTTAATAAATTCATCACATAATTCTTTTGGAAAAAATCTATCTCTTTCCACCTTTATAGTATCATAATAATAAAAACCACCGTTACAAGTAGCATCGATAATTAACGGATGAATTGTGCAAATATTAGCTCGATATAATACCTTATTATCATCAACACCTCCAGCATAACCTATTGCATCTACGATACTGTTACAAAAATAAACCCCATTCTTTATATTATTAATTTCACCTCCGCGAAAAAAAACAAACGGTTCTCCTTCCGTATCCCTAAGTATTTCTTCTCCCGTTTTATTACGATGCCGCTTAAAATAATTTAGTAATTTCATTCAAACACCTCTCTCATCTATCAGCCACATCCCTTACCCAATAGTGATTATCAACCTTTCCCTTGGAAATAATATACTGTATTCTTTTATCTTTCTTATTGGATAATCTACTTAATATTGCAACTTTATTTTTATACACTTCATCATCCATTGCTTCTGATAAACGGGATAAAATCAATCCTTCGCAGTCTTGGTCCATTTTCATTATCTTAATCAATAATATGTATGCATAAAATCTCACTTCGCTGTTTTTGTTTCTACTGAATTCCAAAAGGAACTGAAGCATATACTTGCTATGCATTATTGATAAACCTATTTTTTCCGCTTCAGTTAATAAAGCATATAACACATTAAGTACTATAAGTATTTCCGAAGTGTCGTTCCTTGCAATACTAGCAAAGGTCTCTACTACGCTTAATTCATCAATTTGATTAGTAAAGATTTGCCAAAACCGAAAAGCCACTTGCAAGCTACTTTCATTGTATCCTCTCGTTAAAAAAATGTCTTTACCTTGTAAAAATACATCTACATTTTTATTTATCACTATGGTAGCTTCTCTAACACACTTTGCTGTAGGATACTTCATGAAAATAATTGTTATCAACTTCCATGCATCCACTTTGCTTTCCAAAGTCTGCCTCTCTTCTCTAAGTGTTCCTAATGTAGCATTTAACACTTTACTTATTTCTTTTACAGGCACCTTGACTTTTCCTAAAACAAGAATGTTTTCTATTGTTCTATATGGATTCGAAGCATATCCACTATAACACCCACCCTTGCCTTGTGTTTCATTTTGTTCTTCTATGCTCTTTATTAATCTATCAATATGAGCGTTTGTATCTTCTAAATCATGTTCAAAAACGTTTAAACTATACTCATTTTTATAAAAATTTTGAAATGTGTTCTTAACTGCTTCGTCCAATATGTCAACATCATCTCTCTGCAATCTTATATTTTGAATCGCCGAAGGAAGTCTGTAACATATTTTAGCTATTTCTTCATCATTAACGCATTTCAACAGCCAGGAAACATATTGCTCTATATCCGAATCATTTATCTTTTCAAAACGAATCCTACTCAGAACCCCAAATACATCGTCATACCATCTTTTTAAGCCTTTCTCAAAAATAAGATAAAATAATTCAAAAAATTCTTTTGTAGGTATCCTATACTGATTCTTTTCCATCGCTGATAAATATGCTTTAGAAATCAAATCTCCAGCATATTGTTCCTCTGTCCATGTAATAAATTCCGACTTTAAATCCGTACATAATTTTTCATACTGCCTATCATTAAAATATGCTCCAAAAAATCCGAGCAATAAACACGAGGAATGAATCCTTCTATATTTAATTTTCATATTTGATACAGCAACCAGCCAGTCGCTAATATCCTCCGAAGTTACATTATCTGTACATATACCATATGATTCTATAAATTTCGATAATTTCTTTTCTTCCCCAACCAAAAGCAACAATTTGATTGTTGTGGATAATAATTTATGTTCCCTATACTGTAAACAAAGTCCTTGTAAATATAAAGCGATTTTATCTCTAATCATAACCGTATGAATTATCGAACCATATAGCAAAGCCGCAACATAAATATCCACAAGTTGATCCAATATATAATCAACTCCGCCAAATCTTACTGTAAATGGTGATTCAATTGCATTCTCCAGTAAACCCTTTGCAACATTTTCATAAAAATTATTCGAAAACCGGTCTACAACTGGAAAGAAAACCGGTTCATCACTTTCATTAATTACGTCTTGTCCCTTTGGCAAAGACTCAACAATATTATCTGTTTGATTACTTACAACTGTCATATTTCTTAGATCAATCGCAATATCATTTACAAACCAACGTGGTATCTTTTTTGTCGCCAAAGATAACTCTAATGCCTTAACCAAAGTTGCAATTGTTTCTTTTATTTCACCCTTCCAATATGCCTCCATTGCATCCATTCTAAGCATTATGGCTTTTTGTAAATTACCTGGCTCATGCATATCCTTAACATATCGTTTAACTCCTTCAAAATCAATGTCTTCTATGGTTTTGTTTCCTAATATAACCCCAAACAAATCACTACATAATCTATCAAAGGTGTCTATCTTCTTAGGAGATTCCTGTCCAATTGAGACTTCACAATTAAGAACCCATTTTGTATAATTACAGCCTTTATAAGCACCTTTATTTAATATAGTCCGAATATCACTCATTGCATTGCCAACCGTGCTATCATCATCCTCTTCAGAATCAATACTCTCAACCTTTGCATTACAATAACTCAAATACGTATCAATAATGTCATTTATCACACTTTCATATGCAATTTCAGGAAACTTTGCAAACTGAGAAATCACTTTAAATTTCTCCCCATTTGGCATGCCTATTATTTCTTTCTGTAGTTCTGTCGCTTCCTTTTCATTCTCATCACAAAACAGAAAGATACTTTTCTTTTTTAATTCCCTTCCTCGCTTTACCTCTTTCATTGTACCTTCGCCAATTCCGTCTTTGTTATCAATGAGAAATACAATAATGTCAGACCTTTCAAGTCTTCTCATATACGAAGTTACTACATCGCTCGTTTTCGCACCATCTTCCTCAAACATATATACTTCACACATACCAGTTTCCAAAAGCAATAATCTCAACGATTCTCTAACTACTGTATATCTTCCACCACAATTAGAACTTATAAATATAGTCACTTTTTCTTTAAATCTTGTACCTTGCATTTTTTCCTCCAATCCAAACCAAAAATAAGACCGATTCAACTACTAAAATTATACCACTTCTCCATATTATTCTCCACTGATATCTCTATCATTTTCGTCTCCTTAAATTCATCCCGAAACTTCCACTTTATCTCCACCCTATCCTTGGCATACACAACAATCTCCGTCACGAAAGCATCCACGATTTCCTTATTCAGTTTCTGCAGTTTCATCTGTCCTTCCAGCATTTCAAAACCAGCCACTTCTGGCAAATCCACCGTTGCCAACTTACCGACTGATGCTTCCTGCTTTTCTATGTTTTCCTGCATACGCGTAAGTAACTGCTCATAAGTCTTTTTCTGCTCCAAATAAGTTTCCTTATCGGTCATACCAATCTTGTAGCTTTGGTATGCATCACGCAAATCCTTATTAAGGCGCTCGTTGCTGTTCTCCATATCTACCAGATGTTGTTCCGCCAGTTTCAATCGCTATGCCTGTTTCTCACGCTGCATATCCACAATCTTTCTAGAATCCACCCACATATCAATGAACAGTTGCAGGGACTTCATCACAACCTCTTCCATAGTCGCATCAAGAACACTGATATTGCACTTGCCATCTGCTTTGTCCAGATAATGTTTGGCACAATAATACTTAGGGTAACCGGAATATGAATGAGACAAACGATGTCCACAATTACCACATATCATTTTGCCGGTCAGGCAATGTGTCTCGTGTTTCCTCTCTGCGCCGGCGCAAGTATTACCTTTTCTCATGGCTACTACCTTTTCAAAATCCTCCCTGCTTATAATGGCTACATGGCAGTTTTCCACACGCTTCCATTCTTCCTCCGGAAGAGCCTTTGCATGCTTGTCACCCACATTCTCACTCTTAAAGCGGTTATAAACCATTGTCCCGGTGTATTGTTCATTACTGAGGATTCTACCTACAGCAACATTACTCCAAAGAGGCTTTTTCTCTCTGTATTTTGCCAGCTGACTTTCATTTCCTTCCTGCATGGCAATGTACACTCCCGGCGTCACAATCCCTTCATGATTCAGAGCCTCTGCAATTTTATACATGGATTTTACGGATAAGTATTCTCTAAAAATACGCTTCACAATCTGACTGGCAGATTCATCCACCAACAGTTTGTGCTTGTCCTCCGGACTCTTTATATATCCGTAAGGTGCAAAGGCAGAAATGTATTTCCCGCTACCACGCTTGGCATCAAGAGTTATACTCACCTTTACCGACTGCTCCTCACTGAAGAAATCATAAAGAATTCCCTTAAACGCAACATCAATCTCACCGATACCACCCACATAATCTGCACTATCATAATTGTCATTGATAGCAATAAAACGCACACCCATAAAAGGAAATATCTGCTCGACGTATTTTCCCTGTTCAATGTGGTTTCTGGAAAATCTGGAGAAATCCTTCACTATAACACAGCTGATCTGTTTCTTCTTCACAAGTTCCAGCATCCTCTGCATATCCGGACGATCCATATTTTTACCGATATAACCATCGTCCACAAATTCCAGCACATTCATTTTGCGAAGGGTTTTATCCTTATTGATGTAACTACGGATAAAAGCACGCTGATTGGTAATGCTGTTACTCTCATCCCTGATAAATTCATCTTCCTTTGACAACCTCAAATACATTGCAATCTGTTCCATTCTAAGCCTCCTCCTTCATTCTCTCTGCATACTCGTCTTTGAAATTCAAGTTAATCTCCAACCTGTTATCCGGATACAAATAAATACATTAGAGATTTAGGATATCCTAATAGGGATTATTTAAAGCAATGGTTAATTGACAG
>OGGZ01000923.1_pt1 | contig 28829 bp, 20 predicted proteins | sample 1571371 | NCBI WGS metagenome assembly OGGZ01 (sample SAMEA2582025, study PRJEB24529) | metagenome | biome: Human gut stool | place: China | collected 2011
TTGTCGAAAAGGTTGCTTTTCAGGAGCCGTATCGCTTGTTGAAGTTCAAAAATCGAACCGAGTTGAGCGATTATCTGATGCTGAAATACGACAACTCGTGGGGACAGGATACTGCCCACACCTTTATTATGGAAAATTCAGACCTGATGGACGGCTGGCGCATTCTTGACGAACAGGAAAACGCAAGCTGAAAGTATATTATTCGTTGGAAGCCGTTTATGCTCCCCGATGTAGATATGGGTATCATCCACGCAGGTCAGCCCGAAGTTGGCGAGGGTAAGGGCGCAGCCCGTCTGACCCTGCGCCGCAGTGAACTGGAAGTGTTCTCCGAAAAAATCCCGCTGAACGGCGGTTCTGCGCTGTTCAGCCATGCGGTGGAGAACCCCCACCTGTGGAGTGCAGAGGACCCGGCTCTGTATGAACTGGAGATCGAGCTGCAGGACGATGCAGGCCATCCGGTAGAGGTGACCGGGCAGAAAGTCGGTTTCCGCAAGTTCGAGCTGAAGAACAATCGGATGCTGCTCAACGGCAAGCGCATCGTGTTCAAGGGTGCCAACCGTCATGATTTCAGCTCCATTACGGGTCGTGCTGTGGGCGTACACACCCATGAGGAACTGCTTCGGGATATCATCACCATGAAGCAGAACAACATCAATGCCATCCGTACCAGCCATTACCAGAATCAGGATGCACTGTACGACCTGTGCGACGAGTATGGTCTGTATCTGATCGCAGAGAACAATCTGGAATCCCATGGCACATGGGACATCCATCAGGCGGGCATTCGCGGCATCGAGGGCGTTTTGCCCAATGATAAGCCGGAGTGGAAGGCTGTCATGTTTGACCGCATGAATTCCACTTACCAGCGTGACAAAAATCATCCTGCTGTTCTGATCTGGTCTCTGGGCAACGAATCGTTTGGTGGTGAGACCCTGCTCCAGATGGCAGAGATGGTCCGCCGCTTTGATGACACCCGTCTGGTGCATTACGAAGGTGTGGTCAATGATCCCCGCTTCCTCGAAACCACCGATATCGAGAGCCATATGTACAGCACTGTGAAGGACATTAAAGAGTATCTGGCACAGGGCGATAAGCGGCCTTATATCGAGTGCGAATATTCTCATGCTATGGGCAACTCCAACGGTGCTTTGCACAAGTACACGGAACTTGCCGACCAGAAGGACTGCGGCTATCAGGGCGGCTTCATCTGGGATTACATCGACCAGTCCATCTGGAAAAAAGACCGCTACGGCAAGTGGTTCCAAGCCTACGGCGGCGACTTCGGTGAGCGTCCTACCGACTATAATTTCAGCGGAAACGGCATTGCCTACGGTGGTGATCGTGCTCCTTCTCCCAAGATGCAGGAGGTCAAGTTCTGCTATCAGAACATCGCCGTTTCCATCGACAACTCTGGCTTTGAAGTCTGGAACAAGAACCTGTTCACCTCTACGGATGCTTTCGACTGCGTTGCTCTGCTGCATCGCGATGGAAAGCTGTATCAGCAACAGAAACTGACCAATATTGATGTTGCTCCCGAAGAGCGTTCCAGCTTCCCGCTGCCGTTTATGGTTCCTGCGCTCCCCGGTGAATATGCAGTGACCATCAGCTTCCGTTTGAAGGAGGACACCAACTGGGCAAAGAAGGGCCATGAAGTCGCCTTTGGACAGGGTGTGATCGCTGTGGTTCGTTCCATTCCCAGCAAGAAGGTCACGCCGTTTACCGTTACGCACGGTACACACAACATCGGTGTCCGTGGTGAGAATTTCGATGTTTTGTTCTCCGATCTGAACGGCGGTCTGACTTCCTACCGCTATGCCGGCAAGGAGATGATTCAGGAGATTCCCCGTCCCAACTTCTGGCGCGCTCCCACCGACAACGACTGCGGCAACAACATGGGCGGCGTTCGCGGCCAGTGGAAGCTGGCAAGCCTGTACGCCACCGCCAAGGGCATCGGCAAGGAGATTCCGTCTGTTCATGGCGGCACCATCCTCCAGAACCCCACCTGCGAGGTGGAAGCCGACAGCGTGGTCGTGACCTATCTCTATAACCTCCAGACCAGCCCCGCAGCAGAGTGCAGCCTGCAGTACCGTGTGTTCGGTGATGGCCGCATCCAGACCACCCTGCACTATGACCCGGTGGAAGGACTTGCAGCAATGCCGGAGTTCGGCGTACTGTTCAAGATCGACGCTGACTACGATACGGTGGAGTGGTACGGAAACGGCCCTGCGGAGACCTACTGGGATCGTCAGCATGGTGCAAAGCTGGGCATTTACCAGAACAAGGTCGCAGACAACATGGCACAGTACCTTGTGCCGCAGGAGTGCGGTGCAAAGACCGCTGTGCGCTGGGCAAAGGTAGTGGACCGCAAGGGTCGTGGGCTGCTGTTTACCGCGGATGCCGCAAAGCCCATGTTCTTCTCTGCGCTGCCCTACACTCCCCATGAAATGGAGAGTGCCAAGCATCCCTACGAGCTACCCCCGGTCCATTACACGGTCATTCGTGCTATGGGTGAGCAGATGGGCGTTGGCGGTGATGACAGCTGGGGTGCCAATGTCCACCTAGAGTATATTCCCGATGTGACCAAGCCTGTGGAGTTCACCTTTACGTTCCGTGGCATCTGACCCTCGTTATTAAGACACCTTCGCGTTGAGATAGGGACAGCCCTGCATGAGATTCCTATCAAAAGCGAGGGTGTCTTTTTTGGTATTCCAAAATCTCAATTCCTGACACCGCTATTTATAAGTAGTGCTTTGCTCTATATAAGCAGCGTTGCTATGTCAAAATAGCTGTATTCCGCTTTTGTTTGGAGCATTTCTTTGAATGGTTCTCCAAACTTTCTTTATGGCATTGTGGTCAAAATCAAATTGAGGCCAGCCTATAAACAAAAAAATCCAACGATTTCTAACGTGAAATCGTTGGATTTATGGTCCGAGTGGCGAGAATCGAACTCACGGCCTCTTGAACCCCATTGTGCTTCTCTCGAAAACACAATGTACAATCCGATACTGCCTAGACTCAGTATCGTTAAATTTCAAATGCATTATACCATTCTGTTTCATTGGATGTCAAGACGTTTCATTCCTTTTGTGGTCAAATTGTGGTCAAACGACCCCGACAAATGACCTTTCTCCCCCAGCTAAGTTACATCGCGCAATTTCGATTTTCACCAATCGAAGTTGCGCTTTTTGTTTGCACGAATTATCTATAAGGAGGATTTGTCAACCATGTCAATGAATCATCGTTGTTTTTTCATCCTTGACAGAATTGTATGACCCTTGACTACTTTTACGGACAGGCCGGAGAACTCTTTTCGTTCTTCCGCATTCCAAAGGCTCTTTTTCAGGAGCAGCAGTTTCAAGATCTGTCAACCGATGCAAAAACTCTGTACGGCATCCTGCTTGACCGTATGAGCCTTTCTGTTAAAAATGAATGGTTTGACAAAAAAGGTCGAAGGTCGGCGACACCGTGGGCAGCAGTTCTTCCACCACCGAGACCATGTGCGTCATCTACGATTTGAGCTACCTCGAGATGACCCTGGACGTAGACGAGCTGGACATCCTCGACATCGCGGTGGGCCAGAAGGCCGAGATCACCGCCGACGCCATCAGCGACCGCACCTTTGAGGGCGTCGTCACCAGCATCTCCTCTGCAGGCACCACCAGCGGCGGCACCACCACTTACCCCGTCACCATCCGCATCGACGACACCGGCAGCCTCATGCCCGGCATGAATGCCACTGCCGCCCTTGACATTCCCCCTTGCCGGCGTTATGTTATTGTTAAGGCGACAGCCGGTTTCGCCGTCTTTCGCCTCATATTAAAATCGCTCTTATTTTATAGCTGTCTGGACTTTACACAAAATTTGGGAAAGACCCATTTTTGTCTAACTTTTGGGGTTCATTTCAGTATCCGGAGTCTCTTTTTTGGCATTTTCTTCAATGTTTTTGCAATTGGAATCTATAGTTTCGATAGCTGTTTTCTTTCAACGGCATGGATAAGCTAGACCTTATTGCTTTGCAGAAACAGCGCATCACCCGAAATTTTAATTATTTTTCGCTCTGATTCTGATATACTATCGTTAAGACATCGATTTCGGAGGTCCACATGGATACAAGTATTTTCCGTTATGTGCTCGAGGTAGAAAAATACAGAAACATTACCCAGGCGGCGAAGCGACTGTTTATCTCGCAACCGGCACTGACCAAACAGCTGAATAAGCTCGAAAAAGAGTTGGGCTTTTCGCCTTTTGACCGCACGCACAGCCCGATCAGCGTTACACCACAGGGCGAGATTTTTCTCGATTTTGCTCGGCGCTATGTGCAGCTCGAAAGCGAGATGATGGATAGTCTTCGACAGTTTAATCAGATTCCAGCAGAGCCTGTACTGATCGCCACAACGCATCGTGGTGGCGCCTACGCTGCTGTTCAGGCAGCACCTTTCATGATGACACATCCAGAGATACATCTCAGTTACCTGAATCGCAACTCTCAGCAGTGCGAAGAAGAGCTGGAAAGCGAATCCATCGACTTAGCCATCTATACTGAACCTGTACACTCCGAAAATATCGAGTATATGCCAGTACAGGAGGATCCGCTCGTATTTGTCATTCCACAGGAATCACCGATTCTGGAGGACCTAGATATCTCCGATAATTCACTCGAGCATCCGGTTGAAATCGACATCAGCCGTTTCCGTAATCCGTCGCTCCGATATATTCTGGCGACGCCAGGTCAGGGGCTGTATGATGCCGAAAAATCTTTTTTCAGAAAATATCACATCACACCGATTCATCCGCAGCGCATTGATTATGTTGACACACGATATCTCGTTGCCTGCAGCGGCTGTGGCATCGCCCTGTTGCCGCACATGACGATTCGTAATTCATCTACTGGTCAAAACCCGGTCTATGGCACGATAAAAGGCGATACTCTGTATCGTTATGTCATCGTCGCCCGAAAGAAGGGCCGCAACCTATCCCCTTCTGCAGAAATCGTCTGGCGCTACATGATCAGCGCATCTGCTAAAAACCGATAACATTTTGGAATCAGGTTCATAACAGAAAAAGGAGAAGCATTCGTCATTCAATTTGCAGTACAGAGCGAGTGCTTCTTTTTCTGTTTTATGGCGCTATGTCCATTCCAAATGGTTATCGTCCCATAGAGGAATCGCCATCGTCACAATCTTGCACAATTACTCCCAATTTTGTACAATACATTTATCAAATTTGCCGGCAAATAAAAGTGCTTTAAAAATTCGGTATCACTTTTTGGGAGGATTTACTGTGAATAAGTTAAAAGAAACGAAGATCCTTGGGTTCCCTCTGTGGATGTACCTTATATTCAGTATACTGATGATGGTGATGGCAGCCAATGACTGGATGCTGACCAACATGGTCGGCGCACTCGCCTTCGCGATGATCATCGGCACACTGCTCGGCTGGGTCGGTGACCATATCCCGGTCTGGAAGACCTGGTTCGGCGGCGGCATGCTCTTCTCCTGCCTCGTAGCCGGCGCGATGAACACCTTCCACCTGATTGGTGAAGGCTCGATGGAAGCCCTGAATACCTTCAACGGCTCCACCGGTTTCCTCGATCTCTACATTCTCGTCCTGATCACCGGCTCTGTGCTCTCGGTTGATCGTAAGATGCTCATCAAATCCTTCGCCGGATTCATTCCGACGATTCTTGCAGGTATTGCAGGTGCACTCGGCCTCGCTGGTCTCGTAGGTGCCATCACTGGCGTCGGCGCAATCGAGGCGATCGCCACCTATGCAATTCCAGTCATGGGCGGTGGCAATGGTGCCGGTATCACACCGATGAGCAAGATGTGGGCTGCTGCAACCGGCGGTGATGCCTCCTCCTGGTATGCATCTGCCTTTGCAATCATCAGCATTGGCAATCTCTGCGCCGTCTTCATGTCTGCACTGCTGAACAAGCTCGGCCAGATCAAGCCATCCATGACGGGTAATGGTCGTCTCATGGTCGGTGAAGAAAATGTCAGCACGAAGTCCAGTGACGTGAAGCCGACCGCAGCCGACTACGCAACCGGTCTCGCACTCGGTGTCGTATGCTTCAATGTAGCTAACCTCTACGCAAAGCACATCTCCATCATCAACCATGCAAACCTCGGCTTCAGTATTCATACCTTCGCTTTCATGGTCATCCTGATGGCGATTCTGAATATGACGAATATCCTGCCGGAAAACGTGAAGGCCGGCGCAAGGGGCATGCAGCAATTCTTCGTAAAGTATATGTCCTTCCCACTGATGATTACCGTTGGTATCGGTACGAACCTCACAGACTACGCGAAGGTCTTCACAAACCCAGCGTATATCGTCATCATCATGGCGACTGTCATCGGTGCGATGATCGGAACCTTCATCGTCGGTAAGCTGTTCCACTTCTATCCTGTAGAAGGAATGCTGACTGCCGGACTCTGTATGGCAAACGGCGGTGGTGCCGGCGACGTACAGTGTCTCGGCGCTGCACACCGCATGGAGCTGATGTCCTATGCTCAGATTTCTTCCAGAATCGGTGGTGCCATCATGCTCGTCATCGCAAGCTTCGTCTTCGGTAAATTCCTGTAATCCTGGAGGTACAGTATGGCAAATCAGAATCCTTTGGCTACGAATCTCACGCTTGAGCAGCAGAAAAATCTGTTCGGCAATGCTTACTTAAATATGCTCTGGCACTGTCCGACCGACCCGCGTTTCCACTACTGGGTGCATCTCCCAGACTACTACTACGACGAAGAGGAGCATGAGTACTCTCTCCTCGTCATCATCCATGGAACCGGCTGTGCAATCGAAGAGTACATCAAGCAGGCGAAGGAACTCGCCGACAAATATCATATGGCTGTGCTTGCACCTATGTTCCCGGGTGGACTCATTCAGCGCGATGACTTCAACAGCTATAAGCTCCTCTCCTGCGACGGCATCCGCTATGATCTGATTCTCCTCGATATGATCGAGGATATGGCGAAGCGCTATCCAGGCGTTCACACAGATCAGTTTTTCATGTTCGGACACTCTGGTGGCGGGCAGTTCGTAAACCGCTTCCTGCTCGCTCACCCTGATCGTCTGAAGGCCTGCTCCATCGGTGCACCTGGCCGTCCGACCTTCCTGAATCCAGACGAGGACTACTTCTGGGGTATCCGTGATTTCAAGGATTACTTCGGTTATGATGTCGACCTCGAAGCCGTAAAGAAGGTACCCGTCCTCATCAGTGTCGGCGAGCTCGACAACAAGTTTATCGGCGACTCCCCGTATGGCGATAACCGCGTAGCCCGTATGAAGAGCCTGCAGAAAAATTTCCAGGAGCACGGCGTCCATACGGAGCTGACGATCCTTCCGGGCTTCGCCCATGAGGCTGGTGAAAAGGAACGAGTGCAGGCCGCGCAGAAATTCTTTATCCAGTATTTATAACTCAAACTACAGTTTTTTGAATTTCCTTTCTTTGTACCCTCTTTTTAAAAGAGGGTACATTGCGTATTTCTTGCTTTTCCTTCATACTTGCGTACTTTTAGCAGATTATGAAAGCAAGCAGAATTTCTATTCTACGGAATCAACTATTCTGCACTGGAAGCTGCCGTCCGGCGAATCCAACAGGATGTTGATTTCCTGATGAAGTATCTCCCCAAGGTGCCTGATGATGCCTATGTGAAAGTGGAGACCACGAAGATTCTCAAACAGCTTCGCTCTCACTCCTTACATTGAGGGGGAGTGATGCGTCCACCTGCAAAACAGTCGGACATCGAACAAGCATTTTCAAAAGCAACGAAATAGCAAGAATTGGGGGTTGCCGTCCATGCGCCTGCAAAATCAGGCATTTGGCTGATTCTCGATGCAACCTCTAAGAAAGCAAAAAGAAAAGCACCGTACTTCAAACGAAGTACGGTGCTTTTTTGGTGGAGAATAGCGGGATCGAACCGCTGACCTCTTGCATGCCATGCAAGCGCTCTCCCAGCTGAGCTAATCCCCCATAGCCTGTGTCGTCCCTGACGACGTGTGTTATTATACCAGCTGAAAGGAGAGTTGTCAACAACTTTTTTTATTTTTTGTGAACGACGCTGCGGCTGGTGCTGCGTTTGTAGTAGAACAAGTACTGCTGTACGATGCCAGCCTGCTGATCATAGGAAGGAAAAGGGTCGTGGCCGCCGAATTCCTCATCAATGAGTCGCTGTATCCAGACATCAATGGGAGCCATCGCGGTACGGCCATAGCCAAAGAGGCAGACGCAGTTTGCTACCTTTTTGCCGACGCCGTCCAGCTCGAGGAGGCGGGAAAAGAGCACGTCGTCGGGCAGCGCCGCCAGAGCACCGAGGTCGAGTGCGCCGCTGGAAGCCTGAGCGGCAGCGTTCTGGATGTAACGGGTGCGGTAGCCCAGACCACAGCCCATCAGCTGCGCCTCAGAGAGGCCGCAGAGCTGCTGCGGGGTAGGGAAGAGGAAAACTTTATCGCCTTCGGCACTGAGCGGTTCGCCGCAGCACCGGGCAAGGTGTTCCACGGCGGTGCGGATGGCCGGAATGCTCTTGCGCTGGGAGATGAGAAAGGTGATGAGCATTTCCCATGGGTCCTGATGCAGGATTCGGATGCCCTGCCCGAAATCGAGCGATTTGTCCAGATAGCTGCTCTGTCCCGCCAAGCTGCACCGCAGCGCGGCATAGTTCCGGCCCAAATCAAAGTAGTCGGCCCAGTACTCCCGATCTGAGCCATACCATGCGGCGTCGTATTGACCATCGCCCAGCGGAGTCAGATAAAGAAGTGCGCTGCCGGAAAGAAAGCGGTAGCGCCCGTCGGACAGCTTCTGTGGCCGGAAGCACTGGCCGCTTTCGATGATCTTGTCGAGGTCAAAGTCGTCCTGGATGGCGACGAGCTGATGGGTGAGGGAAACTGTATGCATGGAAAACTCCTTTTTGGAAAAATTGTGGCGATGCCCGATTCGAGGTGGAAACTGATTTCTATCTGTACCCTCTGCAAGGAGGGTGACATGGCTCAAAAGTTGGGAGAACTGATTGATAAGATTTCTATCCACGCCCTCCGCGAGGAGGGCGACGCAGTCTGGACGGCCTGACCGTGACCGGTGTGTGATTTCTATCCACGCCCTCCGCGAGGAGGGCGACCGGGGACTACGGCCTTAGTATAACATGAGCAAGGATTTCTATCCACGCCCTCCGCGAGGAGGGCGACAGAGGGCCTTTTCCAGCTTTTCAGTGGTTTGCATGAATTTCTATCCACGCCCTCCGCGAGGAGGGCGACTCTGCTCCAGCTTGGCGATGTTCACCTCATAGCCATTTCTATCCACGCCCTCCGCGAGGAGGGCGACGTACTTCCTTGCACAGGCGGGCCTGTCCAAGATATTTCTATCCACGCCCTCCGCGAGGAGGGCGACGCTGCCCTTCAAACGCCTTGTTAAAGACCGTGTTATTTCTATCCACGCCCTCCGCGAGGAGGGCGACCCGCCTCGTCGGCGGGATAGGCGGCCTCCATGAGATTTCTATCCACGCCCTCCGCGAGGAGGGCGACCCCGGCGCCGGCCGGGACGCGGATGGTGCAGCTGGTATTTCTATCCACGCCCTCCGCGAGGAGGGCGACAGGCGAAAGCTACCATCGAGGATGCCGACGAGATATTTCTATCCACGCCCTCCGCGAGGAGGGCGACACAACCGCCCGAATACGAGGTAGTCGGTCACGGATTTCTATCCACGCCCTCCGCGAGGAGGGCGACGGCAACGCGTCGAAATCTACCCATACTTGGCGCATTTCTATCCACGCCCTCCGCGAGGAGGGCGACCGTTTTTCCTGCTATAATTGACATTGTGAAAAGTATTTCTATCCACGCCCTCCGCGAGGAGGGCGACTTCGCCGTTCGGGATCTTCACCTCGCCAACATTCAATTTCTATCCACGCCCTCCGCGAGGAGGGCGACCCTGCGGCGTGATGCTCACCTTCAACGTCACCGAGAATTTCTATCCACGCCCTCCGCGAGGAGGGCGACGAGCAGCTCTACGTCGGACAGGGCCGCGGCGAGGTCATTTCTATCCACGCCCTCCGCGAGGAGGGCGACCATTTCCCAACCTCGCGCCCGTATGGAGGGTTGCAATTTCTATCCACGCCCTCCGCGAGGAGGGCGACCATTTCCCAACCTCGCGCCCGTATGGAGGGTTGCAATTTCTATCCACGCCCTCCGCGAGGAGGGCGACGCTGTCTGTACCTGTTGCAAACCGCGGTATCAACGATTTCTATCCACGCCCTCCGCGAGGATGGTAACTCTCTATTATATAGCCTAATTTTCTAGTTGTCAATAATTTCTATCCACGCCCTCCGCGAGGAGGGCGACTGCATCGGATGCACAATGGCTACTCCAAAAATTAATTTCTATCCACGCCCTCCGCGAGGAGGGCGACAGGTCGGGAACCAGAGCCTCACTCACCCCAACGAATTTCTATCCACGCCCTCCGCGAGGAGGGCGACGTCTGAGCGACGCGCAGCTCGCGCGCCTCTACAAATTTCTATCCACGCCCTCCGCGAGGAGGGCGACTGTCCAACTTGTTTTAGATTTTACCATTTTATGGATTTCTATCCACGCCCTCCGCGAGGAGGGCGACTATATTGAGCGAGGCAGTGCATTATCCGGTTGGAGATTTCTATCCACGCCCTCCGCGAGGAGGGCGACCAAAGCTGCACGCTTAACCTCCCGTGCCACGAGAATTTCTATCCACGCCCTCCGCGAGGAGGGCGACGCCGGGAGCGGTGACCAAGGCATCGGTCTTGGGATTTCTATCCACGCCCTCCGCGAGGAGGGCGACCAAGGCGGGTGTCCTGAACGGGTGCGAGACTTTATTTCTATCCACGCCCTCCGCGAGGAGGGCGACTGGATCGCAGAGGCCGCGTTGTTACCCGTGTCAAATTTCTATCCACGCCCTCCGCGAGGAGGGCGACACCAGCGCCGCTCGTGACATGGGCGACAGCATGATTTCTATCCACGCCCTCCGCGAGGAGGGCGACAAAAATCACCTCATTCTCTCTGGTATTCCAACAAAATTTCTATCCACGCCCTCCGCGAGGAGGGCGACCTGGTTCAGTGAGGGGGATGGCTGTGAATCTGAAAATTTCTATCCACGCCCTCCGCGAGGAGGGCGACATGGCACCACCCATGAGTTTGCACAGCGTTTTGACATTTCTATCCACGCCCTCCGCGAGGAGGGTGACCGATTTGACGCTTGACATTTTCCAGCACATACAGATTTCTATCCACGCCCTCCGCGAGGAGGGCGACTTCAGGAGTTTGTGGAGCAGCACAAAATCGACGGATTTCTATCCACGCCCTCCGCGAGGAGGGCGACACTGATCTGGGACGCTGTTGGTGAGAAATTTTACATTTCTATCCACGCCCTCCGCGAGGAGGGCGACCCAGGAAATCTATGCACAGGGTACGGCGGTAGACATTTCTATCCACGCCCTCCGCGAGGAGGGCGACGGGAGCACTCAGACCGGCAACACCGGAGCGCTGGATTTCTATCCACGCCCTCCGCGAGGAGGGCGACGTCCCGGCAAGCTCGTCCTTGATTGCGTATACCTATTTCTATCCACGCCCTCCGCGAGGAGGGCGACTGCTGCGCACCCACCCCTGCTATGAGTCCATGCAATTTCTATCCACGCCCTCCGCGAGGAGGGCGACCTCTTAAAACGGAAGATTATCAAAAAGTTATTGATATTTCTATCCACGCCCTCCGCGAGGAGGGCGACGGAGATCCCCTACAGCCAGTACACCGTCAAAGAATTTCTATCCACGCCCTCCGCGAGGAGGGCGACATCCCGGCAGATGGTGCAGAGCTTGACTACTTTGATTTCTATCCACGCCCTCCGCGAGGAGGGCGACCTTTGTAAACCCCAGCAGCTCGTCGCCACGTTGATTTCTATCCACGCCCTCCGCGAGGAGGGCGACGCTACAAGACCGTCGCCTTCAACTGGGTAAAGCAATTTCTATCCACGCCCTCCGCGAGGAGGGCGACCATGCAGATCACTCTCACCGGCTACGCTGACCTAATTTCTATCCACGCCCTCCGCGAGGAGGGCGACGAGTTCATCGACTTCATCCTCGAGGCACTCAGCAATTTCTATCCACGCCCTCCGCGAGGAGGGCGACTACGGATGTTGTTAAACAGCGCGTTGATTTCCTTATTTCTATCCACGCCCTCCGCGAGGAGGGCGACCTACTTCTTCTTCATCCCGTCTCGCCTGCTCTGGATTTCTATCCACGCCCTCCGCGAGGAGGGCGACGTAACACAGCGTATCAAAGGGGCATGGCCGACATATTTCTATCCACGCCCTCCGCGAGGAGGGCGACAATGTTCCCAGAGCAACCGGTTAGGCACGAAAAAATTTCTATCCACGCCCTCCGCGAGGAGGGCGACTTGCAAGTTGCGGAATCTGCGGGATTTTGAAGCTATTTCTATCCACGCCCTCCGCGAGGAGGGCGACATGCAACTAGCACTCCTAACACCTCCACTGACAATTTCTATCCACGCCCTCCGCGAGGAGGGCGACACGGCTACGAGGAGCAGACCAGCTACGACAAGATATTTCTATCCACGCCCTCCGCGAGGAGGGCGACCATGCAGATCACTCTCACCGGCTACGCTGACCTAATTTCTATCCACGCCCTCCGCGAGGAGGGCGACGAGTTCATCGACTTCATCCTCGAGGCACTCAGCAATTTCTATCCACGCCCTCCGCGAGGAGGGCGACTACGGATGTTGTTAAACAGCGCGTTGATTTCCTTATTTCTATCCACGCCCTCCGCGAGGAGGGCGACTTCTCCGGGTTGTGCGCCCACACAATACGGTTGTATTTCTATCCACGCCCTCCGCGAGGAGGGCGACGGAGATCCCCTACAGCCAGTACACCGTCAAAGAATTTCTATCCACGCCCTCCGCGAGGAGGGCGACATCCCGGCAGATGGTGCAGAGCTTGACTACTTTGATTTCTATCCACGCCCTCCGCGAGGAGGGCGACCTCAGCGGAAGCGGCGGCCAACAGAGCATGGCAAATTTCTATCCACGCCCTCCGCGAGGAGGGCGACCTCAGCGGAAGCGGCGGCCAACAGAGCATGGCAAATTTCTATCCACGCCCTCCGCGAGGAGGGCGACCGCGTCTTGTTGGATGCGGTTATAAACGCCTTGCTATTTCTATCCACGCCCTCCGCGAGGAGGGCGACCCATAATAAAGCCATGCTCGGTGAAAGACTTGGTATTTCTATCCACGCCCTCCGCGAGGAGGGCGACGCTGATCTGGGAGCACTGGAAAGACTTTATGGGCATTTCTATCCACGCCCTCCGCGAGGAGGGCGACCTCCGCTGCCCTCCAACACCATCGCCTACCAGCAATTTCTATCCACGCCCTCCGCGAGGAGGGCGACCGATTATGGCAACAACACAGCTCAGATCGTCGAATTTCTATCCACGCCCTCCGCGAGGAGGGCGACGTTTCAAGCGGGACTATTCGCTGTTGACCACGATATTTCTATCCACGCCCTCCGCGAGGAGGGCGACTACACAGCAAGATACACCACAAAAAAGGTATACGATTTCTATCCACGCCCTCCGCGAGGAGGGCGACTATAACATCAAGAGGGTTATAGGGGCCCATTGAGATTTCTATCCACGCCCTCCGCGAGGAGGGCGACCGACAGGCGATGGTGATTACCGCGTAGTAAGCCTATTTCTATCCACGCCCTCCGCGAGGAGGGCGACCGAGCCGTCTGCCGAAGACCTACACGGAGTATATATTTCTATCCACGCCCTCCGCGAGGAGGGCGACAAGAGCTAACCGAAAAGCTGACCCTGACGCCGGATTTCTATCCACGCCCTCCGCGAGGAGGGCGACTCAAAGTACCTTGGTATCGGTCTTTTTTTACCGTTATTTCTATCCACGCCCTCCGCGAGGAGGGCGACGTAGATCGTGCAGTCGTTCTCCGGGCACTCGCCGAATTTCTATCCACGCCCTCCGCGAGGAGGGCGACGCCCGGATTCCGACGGAGCATACACAATCATTTGATTTCTATCCACGCCCTCCGCGAGGAGGGCGACTCAAAGTACCTTGGTATCGGTCTTTTTTTACCGTTATTTCTATCCACGCCCTCCGCGAGGAGGGCGACGTAGATCGTGCAGTCGTTCTCCGGGCACTCGCCGAATTTCTATCCACGCCCTCCGCGAGGAGGGCGACGCCCGGATTCCGACGGAGCATACACAATCATTTGATTTCTATCCACGCCCTCCGCGAGGAGGGCGACCGGCTGTACCGTCATTGGCTGACAGATAGAAAGGAATTTCTATCCACGCCCTCCGCGAGGAGGGCGACCCATCAAAAGCATCAAGGAAGGAGACAAGCATGAATTTCTATCCACGCCCTCCGCGAGGAGGGCGACTAACCATGCAAGAGTATTATAACAAAGAGGAACAATTTCTATCCACGCCCTCCGCGAGGAGGGCGACCGCCTCGTCTGGTCGACCAGCAAAAACGACCGCGTATTTCTATCCACGCCCTCCGCGAGGAGGGCGACGGATTTCCTTTATAATGTCAAGGCTTTTCTTAAAATTTCTATCCACGCCCTCCGCGAGGAGGGCGACCGGTATCCGGCTGGGCTACAAGGCTACTGTTAAATTTCTATCCACGCCCTCCGCGAGGAGGGCGACCTTGCTGTGATTATAGTATCTTCCTTTTTGCCTTATTTCTATCCACGCCCTCCGCGAGGAGGGCGACCTGCGAACAGGTCACCGCCGAACACAAGATTACCATTTCTATCCACGCCCTCCGCGAGGAGGGCGACAGGTGCGCACCGCCATTCTGGACGGTATGATTCAATTTCTATCCACGCCCTCCGCGAGGAGGGCGACCGCCAAACGGATGAAAGCCAAAATCAGGCATTGGATTTCTATCCACGCCCTCCGCGAGGAGGGCGACTCGCACGACCCGACCATGAAGGCGCGGTTCTCGCAATTTCTATCCACGCCCTCCGCGAGGAGGGCGACCTGTCGTTGCGCCGGAAAACGTACCGCCATCGGGTATTTCTATCCACGCCCTCCGCGAGGAGGGCGACATGGCAGCCCGATGGGCTGGGATAGATTCGGAGATTTCTATCCACGCCCTCCGCGAGGAGGGCGACGCGTCGCGAGGATGATGAGTCCCGCCGTGATAAGATTTCTATCCACGCCCTCCGCGAGGAGGGCGACGGAGCGGTGGGTACGGCAGCTCTGCGGCGAGGGATTTCTATCCACGCCCTCCGCGAGGAGGGCGACTGTCAGTTTTCCAGCCAGTTGCAGGGATAGAAAAAATTTCTATCCACGCCCTCCGCGAGGAGGGCGACCAGGAAAGAAACAGGCCGAACTGACAAGCGTTTTGGATTTCTATCCACGCCCTCCGCGAGGAGGGCGACGCTCCATCGTGGACGCAAAGGCTGTCAGCGAGAAGATTTCTATCCACGCCCTCCGCGAGGAGGGCGACAGCAAAAACAGAGACAAAATCTCTATTTTCTTATAAATTATACAACATTCTGCACGAATTTAGAAGAGCTTTGATTTACAACGGGTCAAAGAACTATCCAAATCATGCAAAATGACACAAAAATCCGGTGCGAAGGTGCCGGAAAGATGCTGAGAACTCCCCCTTCGCACTGGGGACGGGAAACTCAGAACAACAGCAGGCCGTCCTGCTCGAAGGGCGGATGAACGCCGATATGCTCCACCTTGCTCTTATAGTTGTTGCCCAGCTGGTAGAAGCGCAGGCTGTCCAGCGCGGGGTCGATGAGGGCCGTCAGCTCCGCCTTGAGAACGGCATACTGCGCGGCATCCAGGAGACACTCGAACACGGAGTTCTGCACCCGCTGGCCGTGGTCCACACAGCGCTTGGCGACTTTGCGCAGACGTCTGCGCCCGGCAGGAGTTTCGGTATTGACGTCGTAGGTGATAAGGACCAGCATACACATCCCTCACTTCCAGAAAAATGGCGGGTAAAGCTCCATATCGCCCCGCAGGGTGCGGGCCAGAAGCAGAGCCTGCACATAAGGCACGAGGCCCCACGGAAGCTTTTCGTTCAGGAACGGGTGGGTGATAGTCTCCTGCTTGCGGGTCTGCCACCCGCCCAGAAAGGCGCGGCGGCCCTCATCGGTGAGAAGGACAGCTCCGTTCTCCTGCTTCTGGAAATGCTTCGGCGTCATGATTTTCTGGTTGATGCAGGAGAGCACAAAACGGTCGGCGTAAACAGTGCGCAGTTCTTCCATGAGGTCGAGGGCGAGGCTCCTGCGCCCGGGCCGGGCGCGGTGGAGAAAGCCGACGTAGGGGTCGAGGCCCACACTCTGAAGAGCCGCTGTGCAGTCGGAGGCCAGAAGCGAATAAGCGAAAGAGAGCAGGGCATTGGTGTTGTCCAGAGGCGGGCGGCGGCTCCGGCCTGCGAAAGAAAAATCATCGTGCTGCTGCAGGATGAGTGAATCAAAGCAGTCGAAATACCGCTGTGCCGCCTCGCCCTCCAGACCGCGAAGCTGGTCGAGGTCATCGCACTCTTCGATGAGGGGCAGCGCTGCCGCCAGCTGAGCGCTGGTGCGCTTGAGCTGTTCCACCGGCACCCGCTGGGGGTGGTCGCGGGTGGCCCGTTCCAGCACCCAGCGGGCGTTATAGACTTTGCCCAGGATGAAATTGCGCGCATAGAGACAGCTCTCTGCCTCGCTGTCTGCGATGCGGTACTGGGTCTGCCGCAGCAGGACGTTGCCCCGCTCTTCGCCTACAGCCCGGGCCAGAAAGCGGCCCTGCGGGCTGAAAAAGCTCAAATCGACCCCGAGGCGGGCGCATTTGCCCATCAGGGCAGGGCTTGCGCCGGGATAGCTGAAGCAGACGATGCCTTCCAGCGTGTGGAGCGGGACCCGGCCAATTTCAGCCTTGTTGCAGAGCAGGACGATGTTCTCCCCCTCGAGGGAAAGGTAGGCGTCCTTGTTGAGGACGTAGAGCGTGTTCAAAAACTTTCTCATGGCGCGGCCTCCTGCATCTCGTCCAGATGGGCGCGGAGATAGGCTTTTGGGTCGGCACGCTGATACAGCACGGGGAGGCAGAGCTCTTTGAGGGAGCAGGCGCTGCAGTGGGTGCCGGGCTTCGATTTGGGGGTATAGCCCCGGGCAAAATAGGCGTGCATCTCATCGGCCATCTTTTGGGTGGCCTGGCGGAGTTCTTCGGTCAGCGGCACGACCTCCCGCCGCCGCGTTTCCTCGTAGAAGAGCGCACCCTCCAGGATGCTACACACCAGCATCTCTTCCAGCGCCATGGCCTGTGCGCAGAGCTGCAGCCGGTCGGCGTCGCCGGCCTTGGCGCGGCCATGCTTGTACTCGACAGGCATGGGCTTCCAGAGTCCTTCCGCGTTTTGCAGGGGGATGCCCTCCGGGTCGGCCCGGAACTCGACGACATCGCAGTTTCCGCTCAGGCCAAGCCGACGGCTGACCACCTGCATCCCTCGGGTGATGAGCAGGCCGCCGCGCCGTTCGGTCTGGTTTGCGTCATGGCAGCGGGCGTGGTCGAGCTGGCCTTCGACGGTGCGGCGGTTCTCCGCCCACTGCTGTTCCAGATGGATGAGCGCCCACTGACGGCGGCAGAAGCAGAAGTGCTGGATGCCCGACAGGGGCAGCCAGTCGTCCGGGCCGCCCATCAGGACAGCCTCTCGCAGGTGACTCCTTCCGGCAGAGTGTCTGCCACCGTGACGGTGTAGTCGCGGTAGCTGCGGGCGGCGCCCACATCGGGCTTGCGCTGGACGGTGACGGAGTCGAAGAGCTTATAGGCCGGGGCATTGCCCAGCTCAGAATCGTGCTTGAACACGATGAGCTCCCGCACGGCCATCTTGCCGCGGGCGGCGCTGTGGTCGTTCTCGAACATATTCAGGATGGCAGTCCACAGAAGTTTCAAATCATCCTCGGAGAAGCCGGTGGTCTTCCGGGCGAGGTTGGCCGAGACATAGCCCTCGGCGCGGTAGAGGGCGTAAGGCACGATGTGCTTGCGGCCCATCTCGGTACCCTTCTTCTCGGCATCGGCCTCGGTGGTGATGGCCACGCGGGTGATGGTGACTTCCTGCGGGACGATGGGGTCCACCGAGCGGGCAAAGCTCAGCTGGACGGGGCCGCGCACCTGACCGCAGTTCAGCGCACCCTTGACGAAGGTGGTCATGACGGCACCGAAGGTGCGGATGTCGAAGTAGTTCTCACACATATAGTCCCGCAGCCTGGCATCGATGTCGGGGTCGGCCTTTTTGGCGGCTTTCAGGTCGGGGGCGATGCCCAGCGTGCTGATGGCCTCGGCGTCGCTGCGGTTGAGGGGAACGCCGTCCTTGATGTAGATACGATAGCCTTTTTCGTCCTCTTTCAGGGTCTCGACATAGTTGCGGATCTTCCGCTTGAGGCAGACGTCGGTCACCAGACCGTAGCCCGTCTCGGGGTCGATGCGGGGCATATTGCCTGCGTCGGGGTCGCCGTTGGGGTTGCCGTTCTCGACGTCGAACAGGATGACGAAATCATAGCGGTTTTTGATGGGCTCAGACATGGTTTATTCCTCCTCATTCTTTTTGGCGTAGCGTTTCTGGGTCTGGTGGTAGTAGCCGATCTCAAAGGCACCCTGCTCCGGCAGGCTGAGCCGTGCCGGGAAGCCTGTCTCGGGCAGCTGGGCCATCAGTTCGGTGAGCTGTTTGCTGAAATGCACCTCGTTGGGGGTGCTCATCTTCTGCAGATGCTTCTGAGCCAGCTTGACCAGCGTGGGGAAGGCTGTTGCCGGGGTGGCACAGGCCGAGTTGAAGTACCGGTCTTTGATGGTGGCGTTGATGCCGGGATTGGCGACGCTCTGGATCGTCTCCAGCACAGAGAAGAGACGCCCCAGAACATAGGGGACATTGCTGCTTTCGTTCAGGCTCACGGTAAATACCTCCTTGTTGAGCTCGGTAGGGTAGTTGCGGAGATAATAGGCTTTCAGGATGGCGGCGCGGCCCCGGGTGACTTCCAGTTCGGCCCGGATGCGGAGGGTCACGCCGTTGAGCAGGGTGGCGGGATAGGGTCCGCCGGTGAGGATGGCCCGGAGCAGATCGCCCACCAGCTGGGACGATGGATTTTTGTCCCAGGATTTCTGGTTGACCGTCTCCTGCGCCAGCGCCCAGACCGACAGGTTTTCCCGCTTGTCGAAGGCGGGGCGGGTGATTTCGAGCCGGTCGGCGTGGTCCTGCAGATTTTTGGCAAACTGTCCGAAACTGCTGTGCAGGAAGAACCGGACGGAGAGCCGGGCCGCGTTGGGCGAGATGCCCAGCACATAGAAGTTCTGGTTCGGGTCCAGCTTGTCATCGAGGAAGGAGACGGGGCGTCCCTGAGAAAGGGCTTTCAGTGCGGCGGCAAGGTCGCTTTCCGAGACGCCGCGCGCCTCGGCACCGCCGCAGAAAAACATCAGCATGGCATTTGAGTAGGCGGGGGCGGCGTTTTCGGCCCAGCAGACGATGGTGGTGTCGCCGATGCGCTGACAGCAGTTCCGGTCAGCCAGCAGCAGATTGAGGGCCGTGGTGTAGGCGAAAGCCGCGTACTCGCTGACGGGGGCGTTGGCACCCTGCTCATGGCCATAGGAGCAGAAAGCGGGTGCGTTGAAGGAGACCAGTGCCGCACCGGCGGCCTGTGCGCCCATCACACCCTTGATGGCGGGGTGGATGCGGGCGATGCCGGCCTCTTTGCCGGTGATGAGGCAGCGGGCCGTCTCGGCGTCTGCGTCAGAGGTGTCAAAGGCGGACTGCCAGGCGTCCCGGATGGCGTCATCTGTGGTGGCCAGCCAGTGGGCGCCGTCGGGAGATTCGTAGCCGAACACAAGGTTCGCGTTGTTGTTCAGGTCGGCCCACTGCTCTGCCAGCAGCGGGTGGGCGGGGGCTGCGGCGGGGTCCCAGTGGTCAAAAAAGGCGAGGATGGCTTTGGCGGCAGGGGAGTCTACTCCGTCGAGAACCTTGTGGTGAAGGGAGGCACAGGCTTCGAAGCACTGGCGGGAGCGCTCGGGCTTGCCCTTCTCGTCTGCGCCCAGCAGATAGGACGTATTGTCGCACAAAAAGTTTGCGGCGACGCCGGAGGCGCGCTTGACCCGGTGGGGGACAGGAAGCTCACGGGGGGCGATGACGGTCTTTTTGCCCTTGGGGACTTCCTGCCGCAGGTCGTTGAGGGCGAGGAGCTGGCCGTCGGGGCCGAGGCGCAGCTCGTAGCTGACCTTGAAGCGGCTGTCCCAGCCGGGGGTCTCCACCTTGCCCTGCTTCAAGAGCTGTTCATAATAGGCGGTGAGTGCTTGGAGTATCATGTAAACACCTCCACGTCCCGGCATTCCATCACGCCGTCCACCAGTTTTGCGCGGAAGAACTGGCTGCGGATGTTGGCCGAATCAGAGTAATCGAGGCTGTGGAGCATGAAGCCGAGGTCCTGCGTGACCTTCAGCGCCGGAATGCTGCCGCCCGGCCACTCCCGGAAGTTGGCCGGGAACTCCCGGCACCCGAAACAGGGCTGATGATAGCACTGGCCTTTGCGCAGGCGTCGGCGCAGGATGTCCTGGAACTTGCCGGGATTGTCGCTGGGGGCGGCCTTGTCCGTCAAATCAAAGTGACACTCGATGACGTAGTGGACGTCCTGCAGGACCATCGCGGCCCGCTGCTGGATGTCCTCCGAGGTGTAGAGCACCGGCGGCGTGCCGCCTTTGGCCGCACTGAGGGCGGCGGAGGACAGCAGGGTGGACTTGACCTCGTTGCGCCGGATGTTGGTGAACCGGATGGGCCGCTGAGTGTACTCCTCGGTGGACGCTTCGTCCTCGGGGTCAAGGCCGAAGGGCTTGAGCAGATAGATGCGGTCAACCGTATAACGCAGCCCGGGGTGCCAGTAGATGGCTTCCACAAGGCCCCGCGCAGCGGATGGAGTGATCATGTCGTAGCTCACACGCTCGGTCTTCATTTCCGGACGAGTGAAACAGGCATAGTCGCCCCATACTTCAATGAGCATGGACATCAGCATCGCCTCCTTTCCGGGTGAAGTTGAATTTTCAGACGAAGATGAATGTTAGCCATTGCAACTACCTCTTTCTTTTAGAAGTAAAGGCCGATGCCTGTCTCCACATCCATGGCAAGGCCGGTCTTTTCACTGTAGCAGCCGGTGTCGGTGAGGATGGCCGAGCCATCGGGCCGCAGTTCCAGCGCCCCGGCGGCGTCGAGCTTGTCGAACTGGTCCTTGTAACAGGAGACACTGTAAACGCCCAGCTTCCGCAGCAGCGTCCGGGTAACATGACCGCTGCGCAGCTGTTCACAGAGGGCTGCGCCCTCGCCGACGGGCAGATAGACCGTGCGGGCAGTGTTCTCGATGAGGCGGAATTCCTCCGCCACCTGTGCAAAGGGGAACTGGCAGCCCCGGATGCCCCGGAGAAAGGCATCCAGAATGCCGTGCTTGTCTACGGCGTCGGGGCCGCGCAGTTCGGAAAGCTCGTTGAAGTAGCGCTGAATGGCCCGGGGCGTGTCCAGTGTATCCTGATGCCGGGCGGTGTAGTCCAGCGCGCTGACGTTCTGCCTGAGCATCTGGGGCGTGGAACACTCGTCCAGCCGGAACCGGTAGACGGTGCTTTCCTCTGCGCCCCGCCGCCCCTCGCGGTTGCAGCGCCCGGCAGTCTGTAAGAGCGAGTCAAGACCGCACTGCTCGCGGTAAGCGACGGGAAAATCCACGTCCACGCCCGCCTCGATGAGAGAGGTGGACACCACCCGGCAGGGCAGACCCTCTTTCAGCCGCTGGCGGATGTCGTCCAGCTGACGGCGGCGGTCGGCGGCGCAGAGCAGGGTGGTCAGGCAGTAGCTGCCCTCGGCGGGCAGAGCAGCGTAGAGCTGCTGGGCCGTCTTGCGGCGGTTGACCACGCAGAGCACCTGCGGATGATTTGCCAGCCGGGCGGCGAACTCCTCCTGCGGCAGGGTGCCGAGGTCTTGCAGTGTGGTGCGCCGGAGCACTTCGTAGAGGCGGGGTGCGTCGGGCGTGATCTCCTGCGGGTGAAGCTCCGGCGCAAAGCGCCGGAACAGCGGCTCAAGGGCAGGCTGGGTGGCCGTGCAGAGGACGGCCGTGGAGTGGTAATGCTGGATGAGCTGGGCGATGGCGCTGACGCAGGGGGCAAGGTAGTCGCCCGGGAGGGTCTGCGCCTCGTCGAAGATGATGACGCTGTCGGCGATGTTGTGGAGCTTGCGGCAGCGGCTGCTGCGGTTGGCGTAGAGCGACTCGAAGAACTGCACCGCCGTCGTCACCACGACGGGGGCGTCCCAGTTTTCACTGGCCAGCATCTGGCGGTACTGGGCGGGGGTCAGGTCGTCCTGCTCAACAGTCTTGTACTCGGCGTTGGAGAAGTCGGCCAGAACATTTTCTGCGCCCAGCAGGCCCGAGAAGACGGCGGAGGTCTGGTCGATGATGGACATATAAGGGATGACGTAGATGACCCGCTTCATCTTCTGAGCGGCGGCGTGCTCCAGCGCAAAGGCGAGGGAGGCGAAGGTCTTGCCGCCGCCGGTGGGTACGGTGAGGGTGTAGAGCCCCTGCGGGCCGTGCGCGCCTTTCTCGAGACAGGCGCGGAGGACGGCGTTGCGCTGGACGCTGACGGGCGAGGGCGATTCGGCCCTGAAATAACGCTGCGCCTGTGCCGAGACGATGTCCCGCAGCGCGGCGATGTCCGTGCCGCTGCCCCGGGGTGCGGCCTTGCCGTCCATGAAGGTCTCGGTGTCGATGAAGTCGGCGTCCACGAGGCAGGAGTAGAGCATCCGGGTAAAGAACGCGAGGCTCAGCGGGTCGGCGCAGGCCCACGCGGGCGGCGTCGAGGCGGGGAGCGTTACTTCCTGCCAGCCGTCGTAGGGGGCTACCGGCTTCTTGCTCCGGCCAAACAGGGTGGCGTCGCCCGGGTCATCGGCGGGGCTCCCGCCGTCGGGCAGGCCGCTGTGGTGCCCGGCCACGGCAAAGGCGGTGTGGAGATGCTGGCGAACCAAGGCCTCCTGCGCCCCGGCGGTGGAGTGGTCGGTCTTTGGCCCGCCCTGAAGCCGCCGCTGGAAGGCGTCGCTGTATTTGCCGACGTCGTGGAGCCACGCGGCAAATTCGGCCTCGCTCTGCGCCCCGAAGGGAGCTGCGAAGGAACCGGCCAGTCTGGCAGTGCCGGCGAGATGGTCGTAGACGGTCTGGGTGCGGGTGCCGTCCTCGCTGATGTGGGCAAGACGTGTGGAGTGCTCCATAAAATGACCTCCTGACTCTGGTTTGCAATAAGGATACGCTTTTGAAAAAGCGGCTGTCAACAAAACGCGCTTTTCAACGAAAAATTCCGGGACTTTGCACAAAAAGCAGACGGAAAAATCTGCAATGTGCCAAAGAAGAAAGAAACAAGGTTTTTCTTATTTTTATGATAATGCAAATACTGTCCAATAAACTGGACTTTTACTGATTTTTCAGGCAAAAATGAAAAGAGAGCTGCGTTTTCTGTACTGCGGGAGGAAGACCGTCTGTCGGCAGAGAAAAAATGAAGATGTTGTGTACAACAACACCGCATTAAGATGGAATTAAGGCAGGGTTAAGAAAACTGCAAGAAAAGTGCTGAGTTATTCCATCTGGGAATGGACTTTCGGGAAAATCAAGGCGAATATCCCCCTTTTCATTTGCTGAAATCTGTTGTATTATGAATAACAGATATGGAATCTGAGCAAAATGCGCCTGGATGAAGCGCAAACAGGAATGATAAGAAAAATAAAGGGCAATAGAGGGAGAGCTACGATGGACGAAAAAGATTACGAGCTGCTGCACGCACTGGACGAGACGCGCAACATCACCCACGCAGCGGACAAACTGTACATGACCCAGTCGGCACTGTCCAAGCGCATCAAGGCGCTGGAACAGGAGCTGGGGGTGGAGATCGTCCTGCGCTCGCGGCAGGGCATCCGCTTCACGCCGGCCGGTGAACAGGTGCTGCTCCACAGCGCTGCCGCCGCCCGCGAGATGGAAAAGATGCGCCGCCAGCTGGCTTCCATCCAGGGCGAAGCCTGCGGCACCCTGCGGGCCGGCATCTCGGTGAACTTCTCCTACTACCGCCTGCCCGAGGTGCTGACCGAGTACCACAAAGCCTACCCGAAGGTACGCCTCGACATCGCCACCGGCCACAGCCGGAACATCTACCAGCAGATGCTGGATTCCTCGCTGGACGTGGCAGTGCTGCGGGGCGAGTATCCGTGGGACGGCACCCAGTTCCTGCTCTCGCAGGAGAATATCTGCCTCATCTGCAGCGAGGAGAACAAGGACAGACCCATCTCCGATTACCTTTATATCGACCACAGCAGCGACGCCACCATCAGCGCCCAGATGGCCCGCTGGCGCTACGAGAACGGCGTGACCAACGATGTGGGCAATTTTGTGGTGGATAACATCATGGTCTGCCGCGAGATGGTGGAGCGGGGCCTCGGCTGGGCGCTGATACCGGAAGTGGCGCTGGATAACTTCAAGGGCTATGTCAAGCCCTGCACCTTCGAGAACGGCGAGCCCTTCGTCCGGCGCACCTATATTTTCTGCCAGAGAGACGCAGCCGCCCTGCCGCAGGTGAAGCTCTTTATGGACATGCTCAAAAAGCACCGCTGAGAGGAGAAAAACATGGAAACGACTGTTTCGCTGGTCCAGATGCTGGATGCACGGGAGCGCCGGGTGCAGCACCAGCAGGAGCTGCTGGCCCGGTACCACAAGCCCCTCATCTGCTTTACCATGAATATCTGCGGCCCGATAAAGGATTCGCCCCTCATCCGGCGGGGCTTTGGGCGGGGGCGTCAGCTGCTGCGCCAGCAGTTTCTGCGGGCAAAGCTGACGCCGCTGTATCAGGACGCCGTCCGGGAAGTGACCGGCTGTGAGGCGTTCTATGTGCTGGACGCCGACCCGCTGACCATCAAGAAATTCACCACCGACATCGAGGACGCCACCCCGCTGGGGCGGCTGTTCGACATGGACGTTATCCGTCCGGACGGCCTCAAAGTGGACAGAGAAGAGCTGGACCTCGAAGGCCGCCGCTGTCTCATCTGCGGCGGGCCTGCTAAGGTGTGCAGCAGCCGCCGCATCCATACCGTGGCCGAACTGCAGGAAAAGACGACGGAGATCCTGACCGAGGCCCGGGACGCGCAGGACATCGCCGACGCGGCCCGTCTGGCCGTCCGCGCCCTGCTCTACGAAGTGACCACCACCCCGAAGCCCGGCCTTGTGGACCGGCGCAACAGCGGAAGCCACAGGGACATGGACGTCTTCACCTTCATGGACAGCGCCGCGGCGCTCTACCCCTATTTTGAAGCCTGCGCCCGGACGGGCCGCGAGACGGCGGAACAGCCCGCGCCCGAGACCTTCGCGGCCCTGCGGCCTCTGGGTTGTGAGGCCGAGGGCGAGATGCTGGACGCCACCGGCGGCGTCAACACCCACAAGGGCGCGGTCTTTTCGGTGGGCATCGTCTGCGCGGCGCTGGGACGCCTCGACCGCTCCCTTTGGGTGGATGCAGCCCGCGTTCTGGCGGAAGTATCCGCCATGACGGCGGGCCTGACCGAGAAGGACTTTGCAGGCGTCACCGTCGAGAATGCCGCCACCGTGGGCCAGAAGCTTTATATCCAGTACGGCATCACCGGTGTGCGCGGGCAGGTGGAAGCCGGACTTCCCACGGTGCTGAATGTCGGTCTGCCGGTGCTGGAAGCCGGCCTTGCCAAGGGTTACGACTTCGACCGCGTCGGCGGCGGCGCACTGTTGGCCATCCTGGCCAACAGCACCGATACCAACATCATTGCCCGCTCGAGCCGGGAGCGTCAGCTGGCCCTCACCGAAGAGCTGAAAGCCCTTCTGGCCCAGACACCTTACCCGGATAAAGATGCCCTTGCGGCACTGGATGACCGGTTCATTGAAGAAAATCTCTCGCCCGGCGGCAGTGCCGACCTGCTGGCGCTGACCTGGCTGCTCCATTTTGTTACTACTGAGGGGAATATCGATGAGTGAATATACCATTTCGCAGGTCTATCCGACCGATAAAACCGTTCTGGCCCAAATCGACACACTGCTGGGTCAGGAGGGCATCCGCCGCGACGGCAATCTGGACTACGTCTGCGCCATGTTCGACGAGGAATACAACGTCATCGGCACCGGCAGCTGCTTCGGCAACACCCTGCGGTGCTTCGCCGTCAGCAGCGCCCATCAGGGCGAGGGTCTGCTGAACCAGATCATCACCCACCTCATCGAGGTGCAGTGTGCGCGGGGGAATATGCACCTGTTTCTCTACACCAAGGTGAAAAGCTCCAAGTTTTTCGGCGACCTCGGCTTCTACGAGATCGCCCGGGTGGAGGATACCCTTGTCTTCATGGAGAACCGCCGCGACGGTTTCGGGGCCTATCTGCGCGATCTGGAAAAGACCAAAACCGAGGGCAAAAGTGCGGCCCTCGTCATGAACGCGAACCCTTTTACCCTCGGTCATCAGTATCTTGTGGAAAAAGCCGCTGCCGCCTGCGACACGCTCCACCTGTTCGTGGTCAGTGAGGACGCCAGCCTCGTACCTTTCGCCGTGCGCAGGAAGCTGGTGGAGGCGGGCGTGGCCCATCTGCCCAACGTCGTGCTCCACGACAGCGGCCCCTACATCATCTCGAATGCCACCTTCCCCAGCTACTTCCTGAAGGATGAGGCAGCTGTCATCGACGGCCACGCCCGGCTGGACCTCGCCGTCTTTACGAAAATCGCGGCGGCGCTGAACATCACCGCCCGCTATGTGGGCGAGGAGACTGCCAGTCAGGTGACGGGGCTTTACAACCAGATCATGTGCGAGCAGCTGCCCAAAGCGGGCATCGAGTGTGTCGTTGTACCCCGCAAAGAAGCAAACGGCAAGGCCATCAGTGCTTCCACCGTCCGCCAGTGCCTGCAGAGCGGCGATTGGGATACCCTCGAGACGCTGTTGCCCAGGACCAGCCTCGACTATTTCCGCAGCCCGGAGGCAGAGCCGGTGCTGGCGCGCATCCGCAATGCGGGCAATGTCGTGCATTACTGAGAAAAACTTCCTCTCTCTTTGTGGTCATGACAACGAAAAGCGCAAACCAAAAAAGCAGACGCTGCACAAAGCGTCTGCTTTTTCTGTATCATTCAGTTTGTGGTCTGGGCGGCAGACTGTATCATCTTCCAGACAGACTCGATGCTCTGGCGTATCTGAGCCAGCGTGGCGATGTCCTCGTCACTCATCCGGGAAGCCGGGGGAGAGAGCACCGTCGTGGCAGAAGTCACCGTGCCGGTGAGCTGGATGTGGACGTTGTGGTCCGGGATGGTCAGCAGCACATGGATGGGCGTGGTCTTCGAGAAGAGAGCGTCCGTCGAAAAGCCGAGCACGAGGGTCGTGCCGTCGGCTGCGGCAGGGAACTGATAGTAGCGGTAGCCGTCTCGCGCGGCGGAAGGAGAGACTTTTTTCAGCCCCTTGAGCGAGAGGGTGAAGCCGGAAAGCTCCTGCAGCTCGACCGTGTTCGTCTCGACGCCCAGCACGGCGGCAGCCTGCGTCTGGGAGATGTAGTCTCCGAGGCTCCACTCGGGCAGAAGAACGCTTGCGAGGGAGAGTTTATCGGTGACAGCCTGACGCAGAACGGTGTAGAGCTGCCCGATGTCGAAAAGCGTCTCTTCCGAGTCGATATAGACCCGGGTAAAGGGAGACGTCTTGACGGAGTCGTCTTCGTTGAGCTGGTAGAAGGAAAGCTGCAGCTTTCCGGGCGCATACTGCCCGCTGACGCTTCCGCTGGAAGCGTTCACCCGCTCGAGGATGTTCAGCAGCGGCGGCTTATCCGGGCTGTTGGGCGCTATCTCATACCGGAAGGTGAAGGATGCACCGGTTTGCAGAGCCGAGATTTTGCTGTGCAGCTGGAAAAAGACCACGCCCACAGCGGCCACTACGGCCACCAACACGACCGCTAAAGCAACAAACAGCGGATTGACACGTTTTTTTGGAGATGCCATCTGCAAGACCTCCTGTCATAGACTCTATGATTATAGCATACGAGCAGGCAGACGAAATGTCAAGCCGGAACTTGACGTTATCAGACGGTCAGCGTATACTGTCTGATACATCTTATATAAGGTAAGGGGAGGCAGAGATGAAAATAGCGATACTTGGCACCAGCGGCAGCGGAAAATCCACGCTGGCAAAGCGCCTGGGAGAGAGATACGGCCTGCCGGTGCTCCATATGGATACCGTGCATTTCCTGCCCGGCTGGGTGGAGCGGCCCTTCGCCGAGGAAGAAGCCATTGTCCGGCAGTTTCTCGACGAGAACGCAGGCGGCTGGGTCATCGACGGCAATTATACAAAGACCTGCTATGCCCGGCGGCTGAAAGAAGCGGATAAAATCATCGTGCTCTGGTTTTCACCGCTGGTCTGCCTCTGGCGGGCGGTACGGCGCTGGCAGCAGAACAAAGGCCGTGTGAGGGAGTCGTCTGCGCCCGGGTGCGAAGAGAAGATAGATGCCGAATTTGTCCGCTGGATCCTCCACGATGGGCGTACCGCCAAAAAGCGGGCGAAGATGGAGAGGATCGGGGAAAAGTACCCGGAGAAATATGTATTGGCCCGGAACCAGCGGGAGCTGGATGGGTTCTTGAAGGAACTTTAAGGAACTTTGAACTGGTTGTCGCGCCGGTGGCGCGGGGGTAGAGCGCTTTTGCATTGGGGCTAAGTTCTCTTTTGTGTGCCAAAAGAGAACCAGAAAAGCACCCGCTTCTCGCGCCTGTGCGCGGGGCAGAGCGCTTTTTCATTAAGGCTAATGTTCTCTTTTGA
>OGGZ01000949.1_pt1 | contig 28188 bp, 20 predicted proteins | sample 1571371 | NCBI WGS metagenome assembly OGGZ01 (sample SAMEA2582025, study PRJEB24529) | metagenome | biome: Human gut stool | place: China | collected 2011
ATGTTAGATCATCCCAAAATATTTGAATGCTTCTCGGATTGCTTTCTCTTTTTCCGGCGGACACTGGGGCTGTCTGGAATCCTCGGACTTCGGCAGATTATAGTTCTTACCAACCCCAATCCCACATTTTCGCTTAATTTGTGAGATATACAGGTTGGATACCTTTAACCCGCTATGCTCCAGCACATAGTCCTTGATCTGGGTGTAGGTTGCCCCATCCTGAAATTCGGACATATCCATATCTTCCAAAGAGAACTCAACCCGAATCTTTTTCGAGTCGACCTCACCCTTGGAAAGCAAGACAACCGTCTCAACATGCACGGTCGCCGGGAACATATCCACGCAGCATACCTTCTTCACCTCATACCCACTCGCCTGCAGCACCTCAAGGTCTCTCGCCAGGCTGGTCGGTTTGCAGGAGATATACACCATCTGCGGCACACCGTAGCGGATGATCTTCTCCAACGCTTTTGGATGGATGCCGTCACGCGGCGGATCGAGCACGATATAATCCGGCTTCTCCTCAATCTCATCAATCACCTTGAGCACATCTCCCGCGATAAACTCGCAGTTTGTAAGACTGTTTAACCTTGCATTCTCCTTCGCAGCTTCGACCGCCTCCGGAATAATCTCCACGCCGATCACCTTTTTTGCAACCGGGGCGAGCATCTGCGCGATCGTACCGGTTCCGGAATAAAGGTCAAACACGACTTTTCCATGCTCCGCGACATCCGCATCCGTTCCGCTCGGCAGGGCATCCCCGATGAACTCCCGCGCCGTCTCATAGAGCACCTCCGCGCCCAGAGAGTTCGTCTGGAAAAAGGAGAACGGTGTAATCTGAAAACGAAGTCCTAACAGCTCTTCATAGAAATGGTCCTGCCCAAAAAGCACATCCGTACCCTCGTTTGTGACGGTGTCCGCCACACTGTCGTTGCGGGTGTGAAGCACACCGGTGAGCGTTCCCTGATAGGCGGCAGCACACAACACATCCTTCCATCCGGCAAGAAGCGCCTCTTCCCCCCCTTCTGCTATCTGTGTCGTCGTTACCAGATCCACCAGGATCTCCCCTGTCTTTACCGCCTTGCGCACCAGAAGATGACGCAGATATCCGGTGTGGCGCAGTTTGTGATAATACGGCAGATTCCGCTCTTTAAAATAGTCTAGCGTCACTGTAAGCACCGTGTGAAAATCATCGTCTACAATCCGGCATTCCGGGACATCCACGATATCGTAGAAGCTGCCGCGCTTGTGCATGCCGAGTGCCAGCGGTCCTCCCTTGTACGCATCACCGAATGAAAACTCCATCTTATTCCGGTACTCCTGCTGTCTCGGGCTCGCCTTGATTCCAAGGAATTCGTAGTCTGTATTTTCCGGTACAATGACGTCGTCGATCAGTTTTTTTACCTGTGACGCCTTCATGGCAAGCTGCTCCTCGTAAGGTAGCGTCTGATATGTGCAGCCTCCACACTCTCCGGCATGGATACAGGCAGCCTCCGGCTGCTCCTTCGCCGAACGCTCCAGCACCTCAAGCAGTCTTCCCTCGCATTTTCCCCTGCGCACTTTATTGATCGATGCGGACACTTTCTGTCCCGGGACTGCATTTTTTACAATCACGCGTCCCCCGTCTTCCGTTCTCACAATTCCCTTATTGGGGAACTCTACGCATTCTACCATCCCCTCGATAATCTGTCCCTTTTTCACGTTCTATCCTCCATTGTCCGTCCAGTTTCTTCTGCACATTGCCAAACATAAAAAATCCTGCATGCAGGATTCACTCGCCTGACTCAGCCACTTACGATATCGTTTCCTGCTACAGAATAAAGTGTGCGCCTGCCGCACACTTGCGCCTGTCTTGGCAGGCTGCCTGATGCGGTATGCAAAGCATTATTTACCTCACCACGAGGTGCGCATCCCCACAGAGCGTTTCCTATTACATAAAAATAGGGCTGCATCTCTCTGCAGCCCCATGCCCTTTGTCTTAATCTTCGGTTGTTTCCTCTTTGTCCTCAGACTTTGCCGGCGCTTCCTCATCATCATCGTCCTCGAAGAAATCATCATCAAAATCATCCTCGAAATCGTCCTCGAAATCCTCAAGATAATCCGGCGTAAAGAAACGGTAGATGCCGTATATCGCTGCAGCTACAGCCGCTACAATACCGATAATTGCAAAAATCCATACTACCTTGGAGGTCTTCTTCTCCTCCACTTCTTCCTTCTTATTCAGAAGTTCGTTTAACTTTGTCATGTTGATCAGATCTTCCATCTTATTCATCAGATTCCCCTCCTTGATTTATCTTCATTTATTGCATGTCTTCTTATTACGCACATTATAGCATATCTTTCCCTGTTCGCCTATAAAAAATTTATAAATTAAGACATTTTATACTTTTTTTAATTTTGCAAACGCTGCAAACATTTTCTTGGTTCCCGCCGCGTCAAAATCGACCGTCACCTCAAAATCTCTGCCGCCGGGCACGATGGCTTTTACCGTTCCCTCCCCGAACTTCATGTGGGACACACGGTCGCCCACACCGTAGCTTAGGCTTCCGCCTTCCGTATGTACCGATGAAAACGCTCTCGCCTGCATGCTCTGCCCGGACAGCTGATCCCGCATCGTCGGCCGTTTCTTTTTCACCGGCTCCGCCGTGTGCCGCTCCCTGTTCTCCAGATATGCCGGCTTTTTGATCTCGCCGTTTAAAAGCTCCGGCGGAATCTCCTTCACAAAGCGTGAGACCTTGTTGTACTGTGTCTCGCCGCGCACCATACGCTGTCTCGCCGACGTGATGACAAGCTCTTTCATCGCTCGTGTAATGCCGACATAGGCCAGCCTGCGTTCTTCCTCCAGCTCACTGCTGGCATTGTCTGACGTGATCGACATATAGCTCGGGAACAAACCGTCCTCCATTCCCGCCAGAAAGACCTTCGGGAACTCCAGACCTTTGGCGCTGTGCAGTGTCATGAGAACCACATAATCGTTCTCCTCGCCGACGCTGTCAATATCCGCCACGAGTGCAACCTCCTCTAAGAAACCGCTTAATGTCGGCTGTTCTTCGCCCTCCTCGTAGGCGACCACCTTACTTAACAACTCATCGATATTCTCGATCCGCGCCTCCGCCTCGTCGGTGCCTTCCGCTTCAAGCTCCTTCACATAGCCGGTTTCCTCAATGACCTCCCGCAGAAGATCTGCCACGCTGATATAAGGCAGCTTGCTGCGCATCGTCTGGATAAATGTCACAAACGGTTTGATTTTCGCTGCACTCTTGCCAAGGGACGGTATCTCCTCTGCACGCTTTAAGGACTCATAAAAACTGATGTCATACGCCTCCGCATAATCAGACACCCGGTTTAGTGTCGTCGCACCGATTCCGCGCTTCGGCACATTGATGATCCTGCGCACCGCCAGATCATCCCTCGCATTGTCAATCGTCTTTAAGTATGCCAGAAGATCCTTGACCTCCTTGCGCGCATAGAAATTCACACCGCCGACAATCTTGTACGGGATATTGGACACGATAAAACGCTCCTCAAACAGACGTGACTGTGCATTCGTGCGGTAAAGCACCGCGTAGTCGCCGTAGCCATACTTTCCGTCCCGGACACCGGACGCAATATCCCTGGCGACATAATCCGCCTCCTCGTAGGCGGTGTCAAACTGCTCAAAGTCGATCTTCTCTCCCTCGCCGTTTGCCGTCCAGAGCGTCTTCGCTTTCCTTCCGACATTGTTCGCAATCACACTGTTCGCCGCGTTTAGGATGTTCTGCGTCGAACGGTAATTCTGTTCCAGCTTGATGGTGACCGCATCCGGAAAATGCTTTTCAAAGTTTAAAATATTGTAGATATTCGCTCCGCGGAACTTGTAGATCGACTGATCGTCATCACCGACCACGCACAGGTTTTTGTATTTGCCCGCGAGAAGACGGATCAGCTCAAACTGCGCCGTGTTCGTATCCTGATACTCGTCCACCATGATATAGCGGAAACGCTCCTGATAGTAGGCAAGCACCTCTGGATCTGTCTGCAGCAGCTCTACCGTCTTTACGATGAGATCGTCAAAATCCAGCGCATTATTCTTCTGCAGCGCCGCCTGATACTCCTGGTAGACCTGCGCCTGCTTTTTCTTTGCAAAATCACTCGATGCCGACGCCTGCAGGGCAAACTGCGTCGGGCTTACAAGCTCGTCCTTTGCAGAGGAGATCGCCGCCAGAAGGCTGCGCTCCTTGTAGATCTTGGTATCGATATTCAGGCGCTTGCAGATCTCCTTCATGACGCTCTTGGAATCATCCGAATCATAGATCGTAAAATTCGTGTCGTATCCGATGCGGTCAATGTGTCTCCTTAAGATGCGCACGCAGGTAGAGTGAAACGTCGACACCCAGATGCTCTCCGAGCCGTATCCGACCAGCGCATCGATTCGCTCCCTCATCTCGCCAGCCGCCTTGTTGGTGAACGTGATCGCCATGATATTGTACGGATTGACGCCCTTTTCCTCGATCAGATATGCCGTCCGGTGTGTCAGCACTCTCGTCTTGCCGGAACCCGCTCCCGCGAGAATCAGCACCGGTCCTTCGGTGGTTATAACGCCGAGCTTCTGCTGCTCGTTTAATGTATCATAAATACTCATGCCTGTTTTTCCTTTTCCGTTTATAGTGATATGAGAAAGTATAACACATTTCTCTCTGTTTTTCGATACCATACAGAACATATTTTCTATTTTTCATGCTGGGGCACTGTCATATACATTTCCCAACATTTGTCTCTTGTCATCTGGTTTTGAAAACTATATAATGTGATAAGAGGTGACACATATGGACAACGATACAAAAAAATTTCTAAGTGATCTGTTAGCAGAATTACAGAGAATTGATTATGTCAGACCGGAAGATATTCCGAACATTGATTTATATATGGATCAGATTACCACATTTATGGATTCCCAGTTGGAGGCATCCAAACGGCATGCGGATGACAAGATTCTGACCAAGACGATGATCAACAACTACGCCAAGAACAATCTTCTCCCTCCGCCGGAGAAGAAAAAGTACACCAAAGAGCACGTACTGACGCTGATTTTCATCTACTATTTTAAAAATATCCTAAGCATCAGTGACATCCAGAGCATCTTAAATCCGATCACGGACAAATATTTCGGAAAAGACGGCAGCTACAGCTTGGAAGACATCTACCGTGAAGTCTTCGGACTCGAGCATCAGGAGACACAAAATCTCATGAAAGACCTCGCCAGGAAGTTCAACACCTCGTGTCAGACATTCCCGGATGCTGCCCCTGAGGACGCCGAGCTTCTGCGGAACTTCAGTCTGATCTGCATGTTAAGCTACGATGTCTATGTCAAAAAGACCATCATCGAGCGCCTCATTGACACGACCACCTCGGACAAGTCCAAGGCAGAAAAAAATAAAAAGTAATCGAAAAAGCCACAGGCACGGGCAAAAGTTCCCGTTCTCCTGTGGCTCTTTTTATCTGTCTCTACTACTTGTCCGTATTCTGCATGCGGCTAAATACCATGTCATAACCGTCATTTCCATAATTCAGGGATCGGTTGACACGACTGATCGTAGCAGTCGATGCTCCGGTCTTCTCCGCAATATCCAGATAAGTCTTCTGGTCACGCAGCATCTTGGCAACCTCGAACCGCTGTGATAAAGAAAGCAGCTCATTTACCGTACATACATCCTCAAAAAATGTGTAGCACTCTTCTCTATTCTGTAAGCTCAAGATGGCGTCAAAAAGATGATCCACTGCATCTGTCCTAAGTTTCTTACTCATGTTCTTCTCCTTCTTCCCAAAATGGATTCTTTTGTTATTTTAGCATATTAAAGTGTTAAAGTAAATACCCAAGTTTCTGTCCATGCACGCACTTTTTCCACTGCTTGCATTCATGAAATCCGATTGTTATAATAATAGAAGTATCTGGAAATTGCAAGAACTTTATTTCATACCAACGATAACTGGAGATTATAATAATGAAGAAATTAAAACAATTCCTGTTTATTTTTGTCCCGCTGCTTCTTGTGATTGCGATTCAGTTTCTCGCAACCTACTTTGCCATGGGACTTTCCCTGCTGATCGAGAGCGGCTGGTACTCTGTCACCGGCAGCGCGGGGTTCCTCGATATTGTAGATGACGCCTTTTCCCTGTGGAGTTCCCAGCGCTTCAACACCGGCGTACTGTTAATCTACAATGCCATGTCGATCGCCGTGTTCGGTCTGTGGTACTACTGCCGGTACGGCGGCAATTACCGCCCCGCTCTGCGCCAGACGTTTCATCCCGCTGCAATCGCAGGCATCGTCATGCTGATGCCGGGCACACAGTATCTGACGACCTATATCATGAGCTTTGTCGCGGCGCTCTTTCCGCACTGGATGGATGCATATGAATCCCTGCTCGAGACGGCAGGTCTCGATGATCAGATCTCCATTCTGATGGTCGTCTGCTCCGTCATCTTCGCCCCGTTCTGCGAGGAGCTGGTCTTCCGCGGCGTCACCATGCATCAGGCAAAAAAATGTCTGCCTTTCTGGGCAGCCAATCTGCTGCAGGCGCTGCTTTTTGGCATCTTCCACATGAACATGATCCAGGGCATCTACGCATTCTGTCTGGGGCTTGTTTTAGGCTATGTCTGCAACCGCGGCGGCAGCATCTATTACTCGATCCTTTTACACATGCTGTTTAACTTCTGGGGAACCGTGCTCTCCGGGCTCATCCCGTTCGGCGACACGACGTTTTCTCTGATCTTCTGGTTCCTGTTCGGCATCGCCATGACAGTCGGCGGTCTGATCGTCTTTACCTCCGGCATCCGAAAGCTGCAGGCGGCCGGCCGCTCATCGGCTATGCCTCTTTCAGATATTCCTTCAGGAACCGAATAAACGTCTCCATCTCTTCTCTCGTTCCGATGCTGATGCGCAGGTAGTTGTTGATGCGTTCCTTGGTAAAATGACGCACATAGATATGCTCCCTGCGCAGCGCCTCGAACAGTTCTGTTGCCGGCACGCGCTCGTGCGAAGCAAAGATAAAATTGCTCATCGAATCCCCGAACGTAAAACCTAACGCCCGCAGCTCTTTTTTCGTCCACTCTCTCGTCTCGATGATCTTTTTTCTGGTCTCCTCAAAATAAGCACGGTCACGGATCGCCTCCACACCAAGTGCAAGCGCTGTCCGGTTCATCGTATAAGAATTAAACGAATACTTCACGTCATTGATATAACGGATCAGCTTCGCATTTCCCATCGCATATCCGATGCGCATTCCCGCCATGGAACGCGATTTGGAAAATGTCTGCACGATCAGAAGATTGTCATATTTTTCAATCAGCGGCAGCGCCGACACCCCTCCAAAATCAATATACGCCTCGTCCACCACAACGATCACGTCGCGGTTGTGCGCGATGATGTCCTCGATCTTATCAAGCGGCATCAGAATGCCGGTCGGTGCATTCGGGTTCGGGAATATCACTCCGCCGTTTTCCCCGTAATAATCCTCCACCCGGATCTCAAACGCATCATCAAGCGCTTTCGTCTCATACGGAATGCGCAGCATATCTGCCCACACATCATAAAAAGAATACGTAATATCCGGGAAGAAAACCGGCTTTCCGGAATTAAAGAATGTCAGAAAAATCATCGCCAGCACATCATCCGAACCGACCCCGACGAATACCTGATCGCTGCCCAGTCCATAATATGACGCAATCGCATCCACAAGCACCTTACAGGTCGGTTCCGGATACAGGCGCAGCGTATCCGGGTTAAATCCGGCAAGGGCCCTCTGCACCCCCGGCGCGGGCGGATACGGATTCTCGTTGGTGTTCAGCTTGATCATCCGCTCCGCCTGCGGCTGCTCCCCCGGCACATACGGCACCACTTTTCTCACATATGACTCCCAGTTCTCCATCCTTTTTCCTCCTACTTGTCCAGTCCGTACACTGCCGCCAGCTTCGCAAATGCAGGCAGGGAATGTTCCACGGTCTCATGGGACACACAATATGCGAGACGCACAAACCCCGGACAGCCGAAAGCACTTCCCTTTACCATTAAAAGATTAAATTTCTTTCCCTCGTTTACAAATTCTTCTTCGTTTTCCACCGGCGACTTCACCCACAGATAAAATGCTCCCTCCGGCTTAATGCAGGTAAATCCGAGCTTTGTCAGTCCTTCGTAGAGTCTGCTTCGGTTCTCATCGTAAAATGCAACATCCGTCTTCTCCGCAAGGCAGCGCGCCACGGCTTTCTGAATCAGGGACGGTGCATTGACAAATCCGAGCGTCCGGTTTGAGATCTCAATGCCGCGGATCAGCTCTTCGGCGTCCGCCGCTTCATCCGGCACCACGACATAACCGATACGCTCTCCCGGAAGGGAAAGGGATTTGGAAAAAGAATATCCCACCAGGGTATTGCGGTAATATTTTGTCAGAAAATCCTCCTTATTCCCGTCATACACGAGTTCCCGGTACGGCTCGTCCGAGATCAGGTAAATATCGGTTCCAAATTCAGCCTGCTTTTTCTCTAAAATCGCTCCGATCTGCTCCATCGTCTGCGGCTTGTAGATCACGCCGGTCGGGTTGTTCGGCGTATTCACGATAAGCGCCTTCGTCCGCGCGGTAATCTTTGACTCCAGATCGGCAAGATCCGGCTGAAACGTCTCCAGATTCGGCTGTACAATCACAATCTTTGCATCAAAATTCGCCGCGTACTGGCGATACTCTCCGAAGAACGGCGCAAACACGATAACCTCATCATCCGGGTCAAGAATCGTCTTGAAAATAATGTTGAGCCCGCCTGCGGCGCCGACTGTCATCACCAGATTGTGCGCCGTAAACTTTGTTCCGAAACGTTCGTTCAAATTCTCTGCGATCGCCTGGCGTACTTCCTCATAGCCCGCATTTGCCATATAACCATGAATGCCCAGAGAACCTGCCGCTCCCTTTGCATCCGCCTCATCCAGAAGGTCACGGATCGCATCGTTTAACGCCTTCGGCGCCGGGGTTGCCGGATTGCCGAGTGAGAAGTCAAACACATTCTCCTCCCCGTACTTTGCAGCCATCTCCCTGCCCTCATTGAACATGGCGCGGATTGCCGAATTGCCCTCCAGCGCTTTTTGTATTCTCTTTGATACCATAATACCTATCCTCTTTTCTGCGGTCTGACCCGCATCGTTTTCTCATTCCTTTACTTTACCAAATTACCACGTGAAAGTAAACGGTCATTTGCAAAAATTTGCTCCATGCACAAGTATAACACATTTATCGGGAATTGAAAAAAAGAACGGACAACTTCCGGGGAAAAAATCCCCGTCCCGTAATCCGTTCTTTTCCTCTCTCTATTTCTATGCGTTCACCGTATCCACAAAGCGCATGAAGGCTGCTCTGCCCTCTTCCGTGCACTTGTAGACTCCTGCGTCGGTGAGAACCTCCTTAAATACCAGACCGATCTCTGTCTGAACGATCTCATGTAACCTCTCCGGTGTGATCTCGCCCTCCAGACCGCTGCCGGCGGTAAAGCCGTACTTTGGAAGAAATTCCTCCACCCAGTCTGCATGCTTCGCCAGCTTCTCGTCCGCACGGATGTCAACGCCGTCCAAGATCGCCTGCTCCAGATCCGCCATCTCATCCTTTAAGCGTGCCGGAAGAACTGCCAGACCCATAACCTCGATCAGACCGATGTTCTCCTTCTTGATATGATGAAGCTTTGCATGCGGATGATATACACCGAGCGGATGCTCCTCTGTCGTAATGTTGTTGCGCAGTACCAGATCCAGCTCATACGCATCGCCGCGCCGTCTTGCGATCGGTGTGATCGTATTGTGCGGCTCGCCGTCTGTCTCGGCGTAGACGAATGCCGCCTCGTCCGTGTAGCCTCTCCATGCGAGGAGAATCTTGTCTGCCAGATCGATCAGACGATCCTTGTCCGTAGCGCTGATACGGATGACAGACATCGGCCATTTTACAATGCCTGCCTTTACATCCTCATATCCTTTGAATGTGATCTCGCGCTCCACCGGTGCCTTTGCCATGGCGAACTCATAATGACCGCCCTGGAAATGATCGTGGCTTAAGATGGATCCTCCGACGATCGGCAGATCGGCATTGGAACCGACAAAATAGTGCGGGAACTGCTGCACGAAATCAAGCAGCTTTCCGAAGGTAGCGCGCTCGATCTTCATCGGTGTGTGGTTTGCGTTGAACACAATGCAGTGCTCGTTGTAGTAAACGTACGGAGAATACTGGAAAAACCAGTCGCTCTGGTTGATGGTCACCGGAATGATGCGGTGGTTCTGTCTCGCCGGATGGTTGATACGTCCTGCGTATCCCTCGTTTTCCTTGCACAGAAGGCATTTCGGATAGCCGCTCTGCTTTGCCAGCTTCGCCGCCGCAATCGCCTTCGGATCCTTCTCCGGCTTCGACAGGTTGATCGTGATATCCAGCGTTCCAAACTCTGTGTCCGCCGTCCATTTCAGATCCTTCTTCACGCGGTATCTGCGGATATAGTCCGTGTCTCTGGACAGCTTGTAAAAATAATCCGTCGCCGCCTGCGGAGACTCCTTCTCATAAAGATCATAGAAACGGCGTACCACCTCGCTCGGTCTTGGAACCAGCATGCTCATGATCTTTGTGTCAAACAGATCGCGGTATGTAATCGTATTGTCCGGAATCAGCATCTGCTCCGCCGCGTAATCGAGCATCTCTGCAAGGATCTGTGGCAGTGCCTCCTCGGCGCTCTCCTGCGTCATCGGCGTGCGCTTCTCATAAGCCGCCGTGACTTCATCCTCCAGTTCGTCAATGTGAAACAGCTCCAGCAGACGGTTGATCGTAAACCGCTTATCCTGCGGCTCTATGAGTCCCGTCACCAGTCCGTATTCTGTCAGTTCCAATATTCTTTCCTGTATCATGATCCAACCTCGTTTCTAAATATACTCTGTCACTACGCCAATTTTACCGGGCCGTCGCCGATCTCTACGACATAGAAATCTGCGGCATAGCCAATCTTGTTCTTATAGGCGGTTCCGACCTTCTCGATAAACGCATCCACCGCGTCATCCTTCACGATGCTGACCGTGCATCCGCCAAAGCCCGCACCCGTCATGCGGGAACCGATCACACCGTCGATCTTCCATGCTTCCTCAACCAGGGTATCCAGCTCGATTCCCGTTACCTCGTAATCATCACGCAAAGATACGTGGGAGTCATTCATCAGCTTTCCGAACAGCGCGACATCGTTGTTCTGCAGTGCCTCCACCGCCTTGATCGTTCTCTGGTTCTCATATACGGCATGTTTTGCACGCTTTTGGCACACCGGACTTGTGATGGCATCCTGATACTGCTCAAACTGCGCTTCTGTCAGATCGCCGAGCGCGTTGATCTTTACCACTTTCTGCAGTTCGGCAAGCGCTGTCTCACACTCACTGCGTCTCTCGTTGTATTTGGAATCACCGAGTCCGCGCTTTTTGTTGCTGCAGGAGATCACAATCTTCGCATTCTCGAGCCTGATCGGCGCATACTCATACTTTAAGGTCGCCGTATCCAGGAAAATCGCATGTCCTGCCTTGCCCATCGCAATGGCGAACTGATCCATGATACCGCAGTTGACGCCGTTGAACTTGTTCTCGGAATACTGGCCGATCAATGCCAGATCCTGATTCGTCACATCAAAACCGAACATATCGCGCAGGATGAATCCGGTCAGCACTTCCACCGATGCGGAAGAAGACAATCCGGAACCGTTCGGAATATTGCCGAACAGCACGAGATCCATACCGGACTCCACTTTCATGCCCTTCTCGCCGAACGCCCACATCACACCCTTCGGGTAGTTCGTCCAGTCTGCTTCCTTCTCCGGCTTTAAGCCCTCCACGGAAGACTCCAGCACACCGAGATTTTCAAAATTCATGGAATAAAAGCGAAGCTTCTTGTCGTCTCTTTTTCTCGCCACACCGTAGGTACCGATCGTGAGCGCACATGGAAATACATGTCCTCCGTTGTAATCGGTATGCTCACCGATCATATTCACACGTCCCGGTGCGAAATAAACTCCGATCTCTCCCTCATCCCCAAATAATTCTTTAAACTTTGCAAGTACTGGTTCCCAGATCATGCGTTACCTCCTTATACATCATTTTTTCTATGAATGGTTTCTGTTACCGTCCTGTTGTAATTCTATTATAACGTCTCTGTGTTCCTTTGCAATAGACCTTTTTCAAACTGCAACATAATCAAAAAAACATGCAACAAAGTTGCATGTTTTTCTGATCTGTCATTTATCATTTTTCACAATGCCATCGATCACAATCTCCGTTCAAGCGGTAGCCCCGTTTTTTATACTTCCGGTTTAAAATCACGGATCAGTGAAAGTGTCGGCAGTGCGTTGCCATCGTAGTCAAACAGCGCCTGATTTGCCCACTCGTTTCCACATGGTCCCGGATCGTTCATGTATTTTAAGGATGCCGGTGTTGCCCAGCCGGAGCCCGGTACCGGAATCCATGCCGGCTCCCAGTAGAAGAATCCCTTTCCTTTTCCGCCTTTGATGTGGCTGATGCGGTTTAAGAAATCTTCCATGAAATCGTACTGACCCTGCTTTGTCATCGGATATTCGATCTTTTCCACAAGCGCCGGTCTGGTCGCATATCCCTTGCGCTCTTCATCGGAAAGCTTCTCGTAATTCTTGTAGTCTTCCATCGTATAGCCCATGGAAACCTCGGCAATCACCAGATCCTTGCCGTAGCGCTCTGCAATGTCATTCATGTTGTCGTTTAACATCTGCAGTGATCCGTGCCAGAACGGATAATAGGAAAGTCCGATAATCTCGAAATCCTCCCCCCGCTTTGTAAAATTGTCGAACCACTCGCGGTACAGCGCATTGTTTCCGCCGTTATCCAGATGAATCATCACCGGAATCGCCGCATCCGCTTTCCGCACCGCACGAATTCCCGCATTGACGAATGTCGCAATATTGTCATAGTTCGGGACTTTTCCCTCCGGCCAGAGCAGACCGTTGGAAAGTTCATTTCCCACCTGCACCATGGTAATATTGACGCCGGCATCCAGGAATGTCCGCATGGATTCCAGCGTGTAGTCATAGACCGCCTGCTCCAGCTCCTTCACACCGTAATCTGCCCATGCCTTCGGCTTGATCTGTTTGCCCGGGTCTGCCCAGAAATCGCTATAGTGAAAATTGAGAAGCACGCCGAACCCTGCCGCCGTCACACGCTTTGCAATCTCAAGAGAAGTTTTCAAATCATTCTCCCCTGCGCCGTAAGATTCGCCGGTCTCCGACCACGGATCATTCCACAGACGGATACGGATGGTATCAACGTCATAGCTCTTCATGATCGCAAGGAGATCCCGCTCCTCCCCGTTATCGTAATACTTTGCACCACACCGCTCCAGTTCGAGCAGTGTGGACAGATCCATTCCTTTTACAAACTTCATATGCCTCTTCGCGGGCACAGATCTCATTCCATGCCCGCTCTCTCCTTTCTGTTTTTTTATATTCCACGGAAACCGAACCGCAGTGTTAACGGCTTTGTCACATCAATGTGATATTCCGGATGAACCGGAGCTCCCCAGCTGTCGTCTCCGCCGATGCCCATCTGTGCCAGTGCCACACGGACAACCGTGTAATGTACCTCAGGCAATTCATACGCATGCATTGCATTTTCCAGTTCATGCGGTGTATAAGGCAGTGCGGAAAATGACAGTTCGTCTCCGGTAAAGAGCATGCCTCTTCCTCTCTCATCCGTCACCTTCGCGTAGCGCACGCCTACTTTGTTGCCGCACTCCTGCGGTACCAGATACTGCGCCATATTATCCGCCACGCGGTTCTTATATACACCGAGCTTCGCGCCGCATCTGCGGTCCGCATACGTCTCCTGCGGTCCAAGTCCGTACCACTCCAGTCTGTCGTAATCCGCATTCAGCTTAAAAAGCATTCCAAACTCCGGCATATCGCCCAGCTCCTCCACCGGGTCATAGGTCAGCTCGGTCTGCACATACGCATCCGGCGTCACGGTGTAGGTCACGCGGCATTTTGCCTGCGGCGTGGTCGGAAGCAGGTAGGTATATGTGATGGAGACGCTGTTCTCCGCCTCTCTCACAACCGGTTCCTCATAATCGAACATGCCCTTGCTGCTCATGCCGGCATACATACTCGCGATCTTCCACTGCGCCATCCGCCCCTGCATGCGGCTTCCGCAGTCATTGTCAATCGGCGCACGCCAGAAATTCGGCATCGGTATCTTCTCAATCAGCTCTTTTCCCATGTAGCGGTAGGACACCAGTCCGCAGCTGTTGTAGGAAAACAGTACGTCAAAATTCTCTCCCTTCACCCCCAGATTCCACTTTCCGCGGATGATCTGAAGTCCCGCCTTACGGTTCGTCACGCACTTTCCTTCATATTCTGCCGCGGCATCGCCGATTGTCCCACCATTTGCAGGTGATTTTGCCGCAAAAATCTTCTGTCCGAATGCAATCTCATGCCCCGGCTTTGCCCAGAGCAGTTCTCCGCGCAGTACAAACGATACGGTCAGTGCGTATTCCGCCCCGGCTTCCTTTCCCGCATGTTCCAGTTCATCGGCAAGAGCCATGCAGCCCTCCAGTTCTTCCAGAACAAACGTCTTTTCCGAGAGCGGTGCCACAGACAGCGCTATTTTTCTGCGGCCTGCCGCCACGCCGTTCTTCTCCAGCAGAAGGATGCAGTCATACTCTGCCGTATCGGTAAACAGGTTTTTATTTTTTACCGTAAAACCATCTTCGGTAAAGGATACGCTGATGTTCTGGTAATTGAATTTTACTTCCTGCATCTTCGGTGACTCGGCGCGCCCCTTTGCATAGCAGATGCCGTTGCCGCTGAAATTATAGTCCGTCGGCCGCTCTAAGAAGTCACCGCCGTACGCCTGGAATTCCTTCCCGTAGCGATCCTTTTTCGTGATGGACTGATCGATGTAATCCCAGATAAATCCGCCCTGATAGCGCGGCTCTGTGTCGGTCAGATCGGTGTACTTGTGCATCGCGCCGCAGGAATTGCCCATCGCGTGCGTGTACTCACAGCAGATAAACGGCTTCTCTTTCTGCTCTGCCAGATTTTTCACAATCCGCTCTACCGGCGGGTACATCTGGCTTTCCATATCGCTGCTTCCGTTGTAGCGTCTGTCGTTATAGACTCCCTCGTAGTGAACCAGGCGGTCGGGATCCAGCTCTCTGAACTTCTCGGACATCTGATAAATCACACTTCCGCCGTAGGACTCATTGCCGCAGGACCAGATTAAGACCGCCGGATGGTTCTTATCCCGCTGATAGCAGGAATTCACGCGGTCGAGCATTCTTGCCTCCCACTTCGGATTATCCCCCGGCACAATCGTCCGCGGATCGGCAATCTTACGCATCGCCGCCGCATCCCAGCTTCCGTGCGACTCCATATTATTCTCTGCAATCATGTAGAGTCCGTAGATGTCGCAGAGCTCATACAGTCCGATATTGTCCGGATAATGGCAGGTACGGATGGAATTGATATTGTTCCACTTCATGGTCACGACGTCGGTGAGCGTCTCCTCCATGCTCACCACACGTCCGGTCAGGGAACTGAATTCGTGGCGGTTGACGCCCTTAAACACAATCCGCTTTCCGTTTAAAAGCATCAGTCCGTCCTTCATCTCGAACCGACGGAAGCCGATCTTCGACGCGACGACCTCCTGCAAAGCGCCCGCCGCGTCATACACCTCCATCCGAAGTTCATACAGATACGGCTCCTCCGCGCTCCACAGCTTCACATCCGCCACTTCCCGCGAGACATGTAAGGTTCCTTCCATCTTCTCCTCCAGAGCAAACACCTCCGTGCCCTCCGGTGTCTCATAGCGGCTCTCCGCCAGATCAAGTCTTCCGCGCTCCTCAAGCTGTATGCGCACACTTCCGCTGCCGCAGGAGCGAAGATCCAGCTCCAGCGTGCCGCAGGACAGATTCTCCGCCACCTGTGGACGGATCTTAATGTCACAGAGATGCGTCTTTGGAATCATGTAGAGATAGACGCTGCGGAAAATACCGGAAAACCGGAAGAAATCCTGATCCTCGCACCAGCTTCCGATCGTCCACTTGAATACCTGCACCGCCAGCTTGTTCTCCCCGTCCTTAAGATAAGGCGTCAGTTCAAACTCGGACGGCGTAAAAGAATCCTCACTGTATCCGACATACGCTCCATTCAGCCAGAGTGCCATGCCGCTCTCCGCTCCCTGGAACGAGATAAACACACGCTCTCCCAAAAAGGACTCCGGCAATGTGAAATATTTCACATAACTTGCAACCGGATTGAACTTCGTCGGCATCTCGTCCGTCCAGACGTCTTCCCTTCCATCCCACGGATACTGCGTGTTCGCATATTGCGGACTGTCATAGCCTTCCATCTGGATATGTGCCGGCACGCGGATGTCATCCCATCCCCTGCAGTCGTATTCCGGCTTTTCAAATCCATGGATCGTCTGCTCATAGTTTCTCGCATAGTGGAATTTCCATGATCCGTCTAAAAACAGGCGGAAACTGCTCTTTCTTCCGAGCGGATCCAGCCACACGTCCGCCTCATCCCAGTTCCGGTACGCCACATGGTCGGAGTGCGCCGCCACGCGGTTCTCCTCGTAATATTCCGGATCACTTAATCTCTCAAACAAAAATTCTCCCATACTGTTCATCCCCCAATTTATGATTGCTGTTATTGCGTTTGTTAAGTTCATTATAGCGAAAAAATGCGCATTTTGTACTTATTTTTCGGCACAAAACGCGCATTTTCAACCATTATTTATTACCATCCTTTTCGCGCGGAAATATTGTAATTTAAAAGCTTTGTCTCGTAATTTTCCGGATTGATTTTCCACTGATAGGGGGATGTGTTTAAAAACTTTTTAAAATTCCGGTTAAATGTATTGGATTGGGTGAAGGAATGGAAGATTTGCACGACGCTCTTCCGATCTATGTCGTGGTAAATCCCACTTTCTGTGCGACCACATCCATCGGATCATTTGTCTTTTTCATGATATCACAGGCTTTTTGCACACGCATCAGATTGATATAATCCATAGGTGACATATTCATATAAGATTCAAACACTCTTCTGAAATGCGTCTCACTCATATGACATTCCTGCGCCAGCTCCTCCACCCGGATCATGTGCATATATTCCATGCGCACATAGTCGAGTGCCGCCGCAATCTGCGTCACTCCCGAATGTTTCTGCATTTCCACACCCTGCACTTCCTGCTTTGCCTCCTGCTCCTCATTCAGCCGGATAATCTCTATCACAAGAGAATACAACAGACCTCTCACGCTGTCCGTATAATGGCTGCGCCGTCCCCGCATCTCCTCCATGATCTGCCGGACAAGAAACGCGAGATTGTGATTCTCCCATTCATGGAGAAACAGCGCTCTCCGGTTGACTTTCCGGATCAGTTCCCGGCAGAACAGCTCGTTCTTCGGATACATTTCCGCAATAATCTGCGCCGGATCAAAAAACAGATATTCCCAGTAGCTTGGTCCTTCTTTTGTATTGCTGATCGTCACATGAGGATAATTGTTCGGTATAATACTTACCATAGCAGGCTGATAGGGGCGCTGTTCTTCGTCCAGAATCAGTTTCCCCGTACCGTTTCTGCACACTCCGATCTCCATCAGATTGTGAAAATGAAGATGTACCTCATCATGACCATAATCCCGGATCCAGTTTTCTCCAAGAAGTGCCAGAACATATTCATTTTGCGGTATCTCATAGAACCGAAGCTCGATGGTATCTTTCTTCTTTTTCCCCATAATTACTCCATTTTCTCCCCGCTGTGGCAGCGTAAAGCTACTCGCCGTGACAGCTCGATTCCGCTTCGCTCCTTCTCGCCGTGGGCGCTCGCCCTATAGAGAAATCCAGCAACACCCTCTGGAAAGCAATCTTTCCTCCGGTGTCACTGGATTTCTCTACACTGCTCGTAGCTTAATCAAAGTCGAACTTGTCGAACCGCTGGTGCATTGCCTTATAGCGGAAGCGGATCATTTCATTTTTCTCCAGGACATCTTCTTCTGTTCCTCTGTACTGGCAGCGGATACAGCTGTAAATACCTGTTTCCTTATTGTAAAACATATCAATGTCCAGATCTCTTAAAAAGCAGGACGGGCATCTATAATTTAATTTGCCTTTGCCAAGTTGAGCCATGTTGCAAATACCTCCTTATCTGAGATTGTTTTTCTGTATCCCAGGGTAAACATCGGTGAGAATGCATATCCCTCTTTTACATATCCTTCCGCGTCTGCGTTGGATGCAGTCATGGATACGCGTGTCTCGATCTCCGGAATCACGGCGCTTACTTCTGTCGCACCCTTGACCCCCTCCTCGCGGCACTTATACTCATAATGGATCGTCTTCTCTTCCGGTCCGTCGATCTTTAAGGTGATATGGGACATATCCTCGGAATACTCGGTTGTGCCGTAGCATGCAACCATATACTCGTTTAAGGTAACCTCTGCACTCGGGTCACTCATCTCAAGGATGGTACGCTCGATCTTGATGTTGGAGGAGCCTTCCTCAAAGTACTCTTTTGTCTGAAGCTTTACAGTCAGATCACGAAACTCGATCGTTACCGGATCCAGTGTCAGGATTCTTGTCTTTCCCTCCTGTGAAAAATGTGCGTGTGTCGGGCAGAGACAGAGATCCACTTCCTCACCCTTATAGGAAAGCTTTGCACTTCTTACAGTTCCCTCTCCTGCGTAATGTGTGAAGTAACCTGCACGGTACTTCTCCTGAATCAGGAACGGATAAGAGGCATCCTGCACATGCTTTGTGCCGATACCAACCGGCCACTCCAGCTTCGCTGCATACGGACGAAGGTCAACGATTGCGCCGCCCTGATCCATATTGACGCAGGCTCTCATGTACGGGTCGCAGTACCAGAACAGCTGCTTGTCTGATCCGTAAAGGATATCTCTCCAGAGTGCACACTCCGGCTCATTGTAGTTGCCGGCATCCACACCCTTCTTCTCGCGGTAGTAATCTGCGAACTCGGACATTGTCATATCGACTAACTTGCCCTCTTTTTTCAGCTTGCCGTAATATGCACAGCCGTCGCTGTAAGACTTGTAGAGAAGCTCATACGGCTGCTCCCAGCGTCCCATCTTGTTCATCCAGCCCGGTCCTACAAACATCATGTTGTATGCATAGCCGTTGTTGTATTTTCCTAACGAACGATACTGATCGATCAGGTTGTACAGATACGGGTACTCCCAGGTCTTTGTATCATAGATCATTCCACGAAGTACATTCTGCGGATGCGTTCCGAAGTTGGAACCGTTACCGTCATAGCATGCGATCAGGTCGCGGGACAGATGCGGGATTGCAACGATACCGCTGTCCTCAGCCGCATTGGCTGCCGGCGCATGTGTATTCTGCTTGGACGGGATCCACGGTGCCCATGGACCGCCGTCGAATAAGGTGTACCAGGAGTTGTTGCAGGTATGGTAAGCTTTTGGGCCTTCCTCCCAGCAGGTGGCAACCGCACACTTTACGGTCGGATAAGTTGCCTTGATATAGTTGGTCAGATCGGCATCCATGTAGTAGGAACCGGTTGACTCCGGATAGAATCCGAATCTGTCATGGAACTTCTCAAACACATCGTTGACGATGGCTTTCTTGTCCTCCATGGAGAACATCCAGATACAGAAATCCTTGGTCTTGTATTTCTCACGGAACTCCTCACACGGAAGTCCGAGCAAGGATAATGCGATCTCGTCTCCGTATACGTCGTGGTCATGCTTCGCAATCTCCACTGCCTCGTCATTGAAAAGAGATGCGTATGTCATCTGAATGGTTACTTTTAATCCATTCTCATGTGCGAGTCTCTGCTGTGTCTTGAAAATATCCAGAGATTCTGTCAAAAGAGCCTTATCTCCGATGTCCTCTTCCTTTCCCTGTCCTGTGACAGTTGCGGAATACTCCGGAACCATCTCTGGTCTGTGAATCAGATTTAAAATAAATTGATCCATTTTCTTCCTCCTCAATTTCTATATTTCTTTCATTTTTATGGAAAAGATGCCTGGTGCATCCTCACCCGCCTAACTTATGCTGTTTTTGCATTTTTCTGATGCGAAGCTGGAAATACTCAGGCATTGCAGCCTTTGCCTCAGATTAAAACTTCATGGAAGAATGCCGCTTCTGCATTCTTCTAATGCGAAGCTGGAAATACTTCCTCTCTAATTAAAAGTTCTCTGAAAAATGCCGCTTTTGCATTTTTCTAACGTGAGATTAGAAACACTCAGGCTGCGCATCCTATGATGCGCTGTCTGCCATAGTGTTTCTTCTCACAATTTATCCTTTCACCGAACCACCGGTAATTCCTTCTACATAGAACTTCTGCATGATAATGAACAGAATACCGATCGGGATACCGACCATAACGCCGCCCGCGCAGAATCTCGAGAAGTATGTCGGGATCAGCGTACGATTCAGCATGTTGTAAAGTCCGATCGCAACGGTCCAGTCTGTCGAGATACCGGAGTTTAAGATGATCTTTGCAAAAACGAAATCTGTCCACGGTACCAGGAAAGAACTGATAACAGTGTACACAATGATCGGCTTGGAAAGCGGAAGCACGATCGTGAAGAATGTTCTTGCCTCGGAAGCACCCTCCAGATACGCAGCCTCACGCAGGGATGTCGGAATCGTATCAAAGAATCCCTTCGCCACAAGGTAACCCAGTCCGGATGCACCGGAGTACACTAGAATCATACCGATATGGCTGTTGGTTAAGTTGACGGACTTCAAAATAAAGTAAATAGCGATCATGGACAAAAAGCCCGGGAACAGCTGCAGCATAACTGCGATATTCATGAGAGCTTTTCTTCCTTTGAAACGCATGCAGCTCATTGCATAGCTGACCATCAATACAAAAGAAGTTGAAATCAGACATACAAAAATGGCAATAACCAACGTATTCTTAAACCAGATCGGGAACTGTGATACCGTGTCCGGTTCAAAGAGCATGCGAGTATAATTGCGGATCGACCATGTCTCCGGGAAGAAACGGCTCGTGTTCATACCGTCATATCCGCTGAACGAGGTTACAATCAGCCACACGATCGGCGTGATCCAGATCACTGCAAGCACTGCAAGCACTACGTGAAGCAAAACGGAATTAACAATTTTTCTCTTTCCCATCATCTGAATGTATCCTCCTTATCTCCTTTAATCAGGAAGTTAAAGGCAAATAATGTAATGACTGCACATACGACAAAGACGCAGATACCGATGACGGATGCCATCTTATAGTTGTACTGCTCACTGGTCAGACGATACAGCCAGGTAACCAGAAGATCAATCTCCTTACCCCAGGAAGCCGCCAGTTTCTGGTTGGTCGTTGTGTAAATATCCTGTGTCAGCAGGTAAATTACATTAAAGTTATTGATGTTTGCCGTAAACTGTGTTACGAGGTATGGTCCTGTGATAAACAGCATATACGGCATTGTGATCTTGCGGAAAATCTGGAATGAGTTTGCTCCGTCAATCTTCGCACTCTCTTTTAACTCTTCCGGAATGTTCATAAGTACACCGGTTGCAATCAGCATCAGATAAGGAACACCTACCCAGATATTGATGACAACGATCGTGATTTTCGCCCAGACCGGATCGCTCAAAAACGGAATATAATTTGCTTTGATCCAGCCAAGATTCTGTAACAGATCAACCAGACCGATGTTCTTGCAGAATGAATTGACAATTCCTGTATTTGCGAAAAAGTTACGCAGCAACAGCAATGTTACAAACTGTGGAACGGAAATAGCTGCAACAAAAAGCGTTCTCCACATCTTTTTTAATTTTGTGTTCTTGTTGTTGATCAGAAGGGCGAGAATAATTCCTCCAAAATAGGTCGTAAATGTGGCAAGCACTGCCCAGAGCAGCGTCCATCCCAGAATTCTCCAGAATGTATATCCGAATGTGGAGGTAATGCTCGTGGTAAACAGGGACTTAAAGTTTGCAAGTCCCACCCAGGTAAACAATGCATTTGGCGGCATATGACTCTTATCATAGTTCGTAAATGCAATGCAGATCATAACGACCAACGGCATGATATTAAAGATAATCACACCCAGAACCGGAAGCGCCAGCAACGTAAAATGAAACTTATCATTCAGCATCTCATTGCAGTCTTCCTTAAATGTATTGATGTGCTTTCCCGCTTCAGCGCGAAGCTGTAAGCGGTATGTATTTCTCACGTTTGCCATCCAAAGCAGGATTCCCACAATGAGAAAACTCAGACTGATGACACCGAAGAGCAGAATCAGAAGGGAGTTATCATAATCATTGACCTCATTCTTCATCGTTGCCGGGTTGTACACCATCGCACGCTCTACCGTACCTAAGGTATTCAGCTGGCTGATATATGGCACCCCGATCAATACCGTATATAGAATTAACCCGATTTCCAGTAATGTTACCAGAAATCCCTTGATGATTTGTTTTCTTTTCCAATAACCGGCACCCGCTACGAGCAGCGATGCTTTCACTGCACCGTCCCCTTTGGCGGCAGCCTCACCAAATTCCTTAAAGAATTTTCCGATTGCTCCGAAGAATGCAGCCACCGGATTCTTTTTACTTTCCTTACTATTCATGCAAGCACCCATGCCTTTCCATAACCGTCATTTTCTGTAAAATGGCGTTCTCCTTGTATCTTTGCTGCACGCAGTGTATACCTGTTCTGCGTGTTCTTTGGGTTCTGTTGATATTCAGATGAAGAAAAAGACCCACTCACGATTCCCATCTTCGTATGCGGGCCTTTTTCTCTTCATACACTCTTATAAAATCGTGTTACTGCTTATTCTGTCGGCTGTGATGCAGACTCTACCAGATTATCCAGCAATGTCTGTACATCTGTTCCGTCCGGGTTACCCTGAGCAATGATCTCACCAAATGCTTTGGACGGATCCCAGTAACCGCTGCCTACTATCTGAACAACACCGTTAGCACCATTCTGTGCGGTAACTGCAGCGATTGCTACATTTGCTTTAACCTCATCAGACTCGCCAGCTGCAATGTTGGACGGTCCGATCTGTCTCTCAGCAAAACGTGTCTCCTGGCTCTGCTCGTTGGTTAAGAACTTTGCTAATTCCATAGCCCAGCCAACCTGTGCAGAGTTTGCATTAACACCGATCATCTTGTAACCAGCTGCAGAACCCATCGGAACCTGGTTGCCAGCGCATGTATAAGTCGGAAGTGCGCATGCTGCATATCCATCACCGAATGCTTCCTGTACTGCTGCTGCATCCCATGTACCGGAAACGATAGCACCAAGCTCACCAGTTGCAATCTGGTTTGCTGTATCACCGTCTGTGATTGGTAAGAATGCCGGGTTTGTTGCGATTGCAAGCATACCGTCTACAACATCGGTACCTTTGATACCGTCAGCAGATGTTCCGTTCCAGTCCATTGCTGTGCTTCCGTCATCATTTAATACTGTTGTAAATCCTGCTCCGTAGAAGAAACCTGCATTGTACCAGCCGCTTGCAAGCACCATTCCGGCTTTCTTGCCTGCTGCTGCACAGTCTGTAAGGATTGCATCCCAGTTGGTCGGATCTGTTACAACATTGCTGTCATAATATAAGAAGTATCCGTTATCAGCAGACATCGGGTAAGCATATAATGTACCGTCTACGGTAGCTGCCTCAACAGCACCTGCTACATTCTGGCTGGAGACAGTATCAACATCCTGTACTGCCTGTAATACACCTGCATCTACAAGATCAATCAGCTGATCACTTGCGAATGCGAATACATCAGCTGCTGCTGTCGGATCAACTAAGATATCATCCTTAGCATTTGCCTCAGACTCTACACCAACTGTAATGTCAAATGTCTGATCCGGATTTGCTTCCTTAAACTGCTCAATAAGCTCGTTGGTTAATGTCTGGTCTTCCTCAGCGGCCCATACTCTTAAAGCAATGGTGTCTCCGCTTGCTGCAGGAGCTGCTGCTTCCTCAGTACCTGCTGCTGCGCTGTTGTCTGCTGCGCTGTTGTCTGCTGCTGCATTGCTGTCTGTTGTCTCGCTGCTGCTTCCGCCGCATCCGGCTACCATGGTTGCTACCATGCTCGCACATAATAATGCGCTCAAAACTTTTTTCTTCATTTTGAAAATCCTCCCTTTTCTTTTTCAAAACTTTTTCAGAACGCCGCATGCCCAATTCCGTATCGTACCTGCGGTACTGCGCATCTATTGCGCAATCGGTTGTTCTATGATTAAAGTATATTACGTGCCTGTTTTGATGTCAATGTTTATATTTTATAATAAATTTGCTTTTTTTTTGGCACAAATGCACAAGTTTTAAAAAAATATCAGCTTTTCGTGGAATCATTCATTATTTTTGTGCAACCGATAAACCCGAATATTCCAAGCATATTCCACTGTTTTCTTTATATTTTCCAACATTTCAAGCGCATATTGAGCGATTTTGCTGATTTTCCCATTCCCTGCACCATTTCCGGCGTGTCAGACACCGTATTCCGACACAATCCGCACTGCCCGGTGTGCACTATTTCGTGGATTCCTTGAGTACGACCTCATATGGAAGTAATGTCTTCTGCTTTACCTCCAGTCCCTCCACAAGATCTAAAAGCGTCCGGCACGCCACTTTTCCAAGTTCCTTGGCATCGAAAGCAAGCGAAGTGATCGACGGCACATGGTTCTCGAGAATCGTGCTGTCATAAAAAGATGCCACCCGCACATCCTGCGGCACCCTGACGTGCTGTTCCCGCAGTACCTTTAAAACCCTGCTGGTCACCGCATCGTCCATGCACAGAATGCAGTCCACATTCTGTTCCAGGATCTCCTTTACCGTCCGATCGACGCGCACCCGGTTTTCCGGGCTTAAATACAGCAGATTCTCATCGAGCGTCTCCCCCTGCTGTTCATAGGCGTCCCGGAATCCGAGCAGACGGCTGTGCGTTACCATGTATCCCTCGTCCTCGCCGATCAGTGCAATCCGCTTTAAATTCTTCATTAAAATAATGGATGTCAATTCCCGGCAGGCACTTCTGTGGTTGTGGTCGATCTGGATTACACCCTCATAATTCGTACTTCCTGTCGTCACAAACGGAATATTTTTCTGCTGCAGGAATTCAATCTGTGCATCCTCCAGAAAGGTACGCATCAGAATCACACCGTCCACCTTATGATTTGCAACAATCCGCTCCAGTGAGGAAATGTCATTCATCTGACACATCGTAAGCAGAATGTCGTATCCGACGGTCTCCGCCATCTCCTGAATGCCGAACAGGCAGCGCTGGAAGAAATTCCAGTCCACCACTTCATAATCGCGCGGCATTACCACACAGATATTGTACGTTTTCGACTGTGCCAATCCCTTGGCGATAGCGTTCGGCTTATAATCGTGCTCCTCTATGTATTCCATGACCCTCTTGCGGGTCTCTTTCCCGATTCTTCCCTTTCCGGATATGGCGCGTGAAACCGTTGTCTTTGAAACCCCTAACGCCTCCGCTACGTCCGCAATGGTAATATCTTTTTTCTCTTCCTTCTCCATAGTAACCTCCAACTCTGGACTATCGTCCGGAGTTCCCTTAATTTTGCGCTGGTTGCGCAATCTTTTTTTATTATCAAACACAATTCCAGAAAAATCAATCCACTTTTTTACCAAAAATGTGCTCTCATATTTTGCAGTATTTACGGTACTTTCTGTTGTTTACAGTTCATTTTTGCGATGATATAATGAAAAAGCGCAAGCGGTTGCACGTTTTTTGTGCCAGCATGTGCAAAACAACTACTTCTTATAGAAAATTTTAGAAAAGATTGGAGATCACCCGATATGAGAACAGATCACCTGCTCTTTGGAGCAGCCTACTATCTGGAATATTTGCCGTATAACCGTCTGGAGACAGATATGGAAATGATGGAGCGTGCCGGCATGAATACCATCCGCATCGCCGAGTCCACCTGGAGCACCTTAGAGCCGTCCGACGGCGTCTTTGACTTTACCTGCATCGACCGCATGATACAGACCGCCGCAAAGCATCATCTTTCCGTCATCATCGGAACCCCGACTTACGCGATACCAACCTGGCTGGCGCGCAAATACCCGGATATTCTCGCCGTCACAGCAAACGGGCAGGAGCTCTACGGTCACCGTCAGAACATGGACATCACGCACCCCGGCTACCGTTATCACGCCGAGCGCATCATCCGCGCCATGATGGAGCACTTAAAGGACGTTCCGAACATCATCGGCTTCCAGCTGGACAACGAGACCAAGAGCTACGGAACGGCCGATCCGCGGGTTCAGCAGATGTTCGTCGCTTCCCTGAAGAAAAAATACCCGGACATTTTGGATTTCAACCGTGAATTCGGTCTGGATTACTGGAGCAACCGCGTGAACGACTGGGCGGATTTTCCGGATGTACGCGGCACGATCAACCAGAGTCTTGCCGCAGAATTTCAGCGTTTTCAGCGCTCCCTCGTCACAGAGTTCCTCTCCTGGCAATCGGACATTATCAAAGAGTACAAACGTGACGACCAGTTCATCACGCAGAATTTTGATTTTGACTGGACCGATCACTCTTACGGCTATCAGCCGGAGGTCGACCAGTATGACGCCGCCCGCTACATGACCGTGGCAGGCGCCGATATTTACCATCCTTCGCAGGACGACCTGACCGGAGCTGAGATCACTGTATGCGGAAATATTGCGCGCAGCTTAAAGAAGGACAATTATCTGATCTTAGAGACAGAGGCGCAGGGTCTGACCCCGTGGCTCCCCTATCCGGGGCAGCTGCGCCTGCAGGCGTACAGCCACCTTGCAAATGGCTCCAACAGCGTGATGTACTGGCACTGGCACTCGATCCACAATGCGATCGAAAGCTACTGGAAAGGCGTGCTTTCCCACGATTTTTCCGAAAATGCCACCTACCGGGAAGCCAGCGAAATCGGCGCGGAGTGGAAGCGCATCGGCACACACCTCATGAATCTGAAAAAGGAAAACCGCGTCGCCATCCTGCTGGACAATCTCTCTCTGGCGGGGCTGCGCCAGTTTCCGCTTGAGACCACCGGTGACCACAGCTACAATGCCGTGATGCGCTGGCTTGCGGACGCCCTGTACCGCAGAAACATCGAGTTTGACATGGTCTCTTCCGGCGAGCGCGATTTTTCCGCCTATGATTTTCTCGTTGTCCCGGCGCTCTATGCCGCATCCGACGATCTTCTCGGTGCGCTCGACCGCTATGTGGCAGAAGGCGGACACCTGATCGCCACTTTCCGCACGGGCTTCGCCGACGAACAGTTGAAAATCCGCCACGATGTACAGCCGCATCTTCTTTGCAGGTGCCTCGGTATTCACTACGATCAGTTCACCTACCCGAAGAATGTCCGCATCACCACCGCAGACGGCAGAAGCGCCCTCGCACACGACTGGATGGAGCTTGTCACCTGCGACACCGCGACGTCGCTCGCGCATTATGACCATCCGTTCTGGGGCAGTTATGCCGCCGTGACCGAGAACGCCTATCAAAAGGGCTCCGCCCTCTACCTCGGCGCTTTCTTCGATGATGAACTGTTGGAGCCGCTGCTCGTATCCTACCTCTCCAGACACGGGTATGAAGGTCTTTCCGAAGACACTCCGCAGTTTCCGCTGATCGTAAAGCGCGGCACAAACGATTTTGGCAAAAATCTGTGCTACTACTTCAACTATTCGGACGAACCGCGGACAGTGACCCACACCGGAAATGCGGGCACCGATCTTTTAACCGACACCCCGGTTGCCGCCGGTGCCGTCCTGACACTGGCTCCCTGGGGGCTGGCGGTCGTCGAATCATAGATGCCTAACACCCCGATGCATCCCGGGAACACGGCGGCGAAAAGCAGAGACAGGAAGTAATCACAAGATGGTAACGTGTTCCGGCTGGAACTTGCCGGCGGCGGTTCTGATCGCAAAATCCGGCATTTCTAATCCGCACCGCGCCCGGCATCCCCGATGCTCCATGTCTTTCCAAGCTTTGAGCACTCCGCGGGTGTGTTCGCAAGCCGACAGACAATTTAAGGACTTTTGTGTGTTCCTTGCATCACCACTGAACAAAACATAACCGCGCGAAGCCGATGTCTGAATTGGCATCTGCCATGTTTTCAATAGCAGATGCCAACGAGTTTCGGTTCGCGCGGTTTTATATTGTCTGTG
>OGGZ01000967.1_pt1 | contig 27794 bp, 27 predicted proteins | sample 1571371 | NCBI WGS metagenome assembly OGGZ01 (sample SAMEA2582025, study PRJEB24529) | metagenome | biome: Human gut stool | place: China | collected 2011
AAATCATTGAAAATTTCACGAAAAGATTTTTCTCTCTCTATTGAACCAACTACTACTATCTCCTTTTCTATTCTCCCCAGCTTCTCATTAACCAACTCTTTCAACTCTTTTGTGGTAGGGATTTGGGAATGTACACCATACTCTGTGAAAGATTCTTCAATACATTCCAAAAATTGAGAAATGCGATTATTAATATCACGGGCAACATATACCTTTCCACCAACTTTATGAGTAGTGTTGTATCTGACTCTCTGGTTCTCATTATCCCATTTTTCAAGATCAGCATTGCAACCTACAGAAAAGCCAACTTCACACTTCCTGTTATTCCATCTGACGCGAATCATAACCTGTCCGTTCTTGTGTAGAAAAGCTCTACAACTGTGACTAATTCCCATCATATATCTTACTACTTTATTTGTTAGTTTGGAGCAAATTTAGAAAGAAAAAATCGTGGGGAGTAAGCGTCTATTTCTACTCCCCTTTTTTTGAGCGTACATGATTTTATGTGCTATAAAAAGATGCAATTCGCCACATACATTACTGATCTACAATAGTATACAAAATTAATCCAAAGCAATTGTGGTCAAAGCTATAGTCCGATACGCTCCACTTCTTCAAAAGAGTTATTCGGCAACGAGTTACTCTTTTTTTTGATTTACTTATATGAAGTGGCTTTACTACATTTTATACCCACCAAATAAAAAAAGGACCTTTATTCAAGGTCCTTTTTTATTACTTCATCCATTTCTTTTATACGTTTCTTGCGGTTCTTGATAGGACCGTCTTTCGTATCATCTTTGAAAACATTATCTGCACGGTCAGTTACTTCACTGCTCCATTCTTCAAACTGATTTTTAGCCGGACGGCCATTCGGTTCGATATTCTCTTCGGCAATCGAATCGTGTCTGTTAATCATATCATCCATATCTTTTCTATTTTAATAGGTTATAGAAACAAGACAATAAAATAGGCAAAAAGTTCTTAGTTTTAATCATTTTTATTCTCCCTAACAAACATATATGTATCGGCCCAAATCAGCCATAACACAGCATCTTGATATTCAACATCTTATTTACATCTATTTTGGGTTTAAAACCAAGCCCCTGTTCCTTTAAAAGAAACGACCTGTTTCTCACCGAGGAACGACTTCTTCCTTTTAAAGAAACAATACCTTTATTAAATCCTGGCACAAAACCAGCCATATTAATGAGAATACTCGTATCTTTATTGTCGAATTAATCAATAAATTGTGAGATGTCAAAAGTATTAGGATTTATGAAGCAAGTAGCCTATGGGCTACAAATGGAGGGAAACTTTGGAACTGCTCATGTCTATCGCAGCAGTCTCAATGCCATTATTGCTTATCGTGGGAAAGATGATTTTGCCTTCAATGAGGTAACTTCAGAGTGGTTAAAAGGGTTCGAAGTTTATCTTCGTAGTCGTGGGTGTAGCTGGAATACGGTTTCTACCTATCTTCGTACCTTTCGTGCCGTTTACAATCGTGCCGTCGATCTTCATCGGGCACCATACGTTCCGCATCTGTTCCGTTCGGTGTATACGGGCACTCGTGCCGATCATAAACGTGCCCTATGCGACGACGATATGAAGAAAGTGTTTTGTAAATTGTCGCAGTCTTCGGGTGTATCTCCGAATATGCGCCGTGCACAGGAACTGTTTATTCTTATGTTCTCGCTCCGTGGTATACCGTTTGTTGATCTTGTTTATCTGCGCAAGAGTGATTTGCGTGATAATGTGATCACGTATCGTCGGCGTAAAACAGGCCGTCCCCTGTCGGTGACGTTAACTCCGGAAGCAATGATTCTGGTAAAGAAATACATGAACCGTGATTCTTCTTCTCCTTATCTCTTTCCTTTTTTGGAAAGCCGTGAAGGAACGAAAGAGGCGTATCGGGAATATCAGTTGGCGTTACGCAGCTTTAATCAACAACTAATGTTGCTGGGAGAGTTATTAGGACTAGGCGATAAATTAAGCTCGTACACCGCTAAACACAACCAATTCTCTATCTAACTGAAAATAAAATAGTTATCACTCACTTTGTAGATAATAGGTAACACTTTAGAAACGAGCGAATTACAATATTCTGTTTTATTCTGCATCAACTCAAAGAAGCTTTTTTTCAGGACAAAAATACCAAAGACGCTGACAATTAGCAAATATCTCCGGTAAGATTTGCATGTTTTAACTCCGTTTTTCATCTTCAATTAAAAAGATCGAGGTTTTCCTGCATAGTGTCGTGGCGAAAGAGACCGGCAATATCTTCTGAATGACCGACAGATCCCTATTCTCCAACCCCAACAAGTTTAGTTGTACAATGGAACTAATAGAGAAGGAGGTCAATAACTCCAGAAGAGGATTTCATTCTGCATTTCAAGAACAAATACAGCAATACTTATCCTCTTGCATGGATGCTTGTGGACATGTTGTCAATGGGCATCGTAACTAGCATCCATGAAAATATAAAATCCAATCCATTGAAAAAAGATTACGGTGTGCTATGATCTATCCGTTCCCGTTTTCACTTCGTGGCTGACAGTCATAATCCTTATAAGAAATTCCTGCTGTCATCATACAAGGGTATAAAACAAGCAGTACGCCATCAATCCGATGGTAGTCCGGAGGATGCAATTCCCTTGGATAAACGATATGATATCACTACACAGGACATTTTATGAAATCTGCATCATTTAGTGGTTTATCAACATTATATCGCTGGACAACGATATGAAACAGCATTTCCAAAAGTTACTGGGTTAATATCCGAAATATTGACAGCAAGTCAATGAACATTCCCCTGGATTGGCAGGATGAGCCTTTGCGGAGAATATAAAATCCACCTTTCATCTATATTTCTTTTGTAAAAAGAACAGATGTTGGAAGATGGTTGCTCCTGCTCTATACGGATAAGGCACAAGAAACTTAAAGTCAGACTTCCTTGAACCACAGATGTTGCAACCACCACAGTTATTACAATATTTTTAATTTCATTTATAAAAAGACTTCCTGCTTCTTGGCTTTATTGGAGTCTTAGATTCCTTCATTTATATCTTAAATAATTCAGCTTGCATATCCTCCCACTCCCAATAACGGTGTTGTTCGCAATCCTGCAATTTAATCTTAGATTCAAGAAGTTCTTTTTCTTCTTCATTTATTCATACCTCAAAATTGGTTCCTCTGAAAAGTCCACAAAGATTATTATAGTATATTTTTACGCTGTTGTCAATAGCTTTTACATTATATGGCACTACAAAAAATTGTAGTGCTGCAATAGATATTGTACAAAATAAGAAAAAAGATTGAGAGACAGACTAAAATAGATCATAACAGATTCTATTCTTTTCTTCATGTGATGACCTTAATCAGCAGCTATAATACCATCTCGCTCGGTCTAATAATCGTCCGACGCTTCCTCTTGGCTGGCTTTCTCCCGTTGAATTTCTTTCTATCTTTCGTGGTCAAAATCATTGACAAACTTACACTGAATATATAAAAAAGCATTGACTAAATAAACGAAATATGCTAGAATATAATATGAATATTTATGAAACAGGATTGATAACAATGAATAAAGGAAAGATAATAGTACTTGAGGGACTTGACGGCTGCGGTAAATCCACCCAGCTTAATATACTTTTCAATAATTTGCAGAGCGCAGGAAAAACCCGGCTTATCAGCTTCCCGAATTACGAGAGCAGCACCGGACGGGTCGTGTCTGAATATTTGCAGGGGACAATACCCTGCGAGGGCGCTGCCGGAGCCTACGCAGCGTCGGGATTTTACGCCTCCGACCGATATGCAAGCTACGTCACCGATTGGAAAAACGACTACGAAAACGGCTCGGTTATCGTGTCCGGACGTTATACGACATCTAATGCTATATATCAGATGACGAAGCTTCCGCGCGACCAGTGGGACAGCTTCCTCGCCTGGCTGAAGGACTACGAGTATAAAAGGCTTGGACTTCCTGAGCCGGATCTTGTTTTGTTCTTGGATATGCCGATTGAGATATCGCAAAAGCTGCTATCCGCGCGCTACAACGGTGACGAAAGCAAAAAGGATATCCACGAGAGCAGCACAGCATTTCTCAGGAGATGCCGCGAAAGCGCTCTCTATACTGCAAAGCGCTGGGGCTGGAGGATTATTCAGTGCTCTGACGGGACTGCTCCGCTTCCCATTGAGGATATCGCCCTCAGAATAAAGAAAGAAACAGAGGAAATCTGATGGCTGAATTTGATTTCAGACCGCCTCAGCTATCCGACAGGGAATGGGCAGTTAAACTGCTTGCCGAATCGGATTTCCGCGGCTGTCTGTACACTTTTGGAAACAACTATGTCTGGCGGAATGCCTATAACGCGGAAATATGCAGGTTCGAAGATTTCTACCTGCTGAAAAACACCGACCACACCAGCGGCACGCCGCGCTTCCTATATCCGTCTGGAAGTGGAGATATCCGCAGATTGATTCCAGCATTAAAAAACTATTGCAGGGAGCTGAACATTCCACTGCTCATGACCGCAAACGCTGAATGCACAGCGGTTTTGAAGTCACTGTACCCGGACGTGAGCGCCGTTGCCGACCGCGACGGATTCGACTATGTTTACAATTCTTCTGATCTTGCTGAGCTGAAAGGGAAGCGCTATCATTCGAAACGGAATCACCTGAATCGCTTCTACGAGAACGACTGGTCGTTTGAACCGATAACCGCTCATAATATCCCTGAGTGCCGCGATGTGCTCGCTAAATGGCTGGAATCAGGCGAGCCTGACGAAGAAAAATCCGTGGAAGCTGATGTGGTAAGCGAAAGCCTCGATTACTTCACGGACCTGAATTATACAGGCGGACTTCTTCGCGTAAATGGCGAAGCGCAGGCGTTCACATTCGGCGAACCTTCCGCCGCAGATACGTTCGTAGTTCATGCGGAAAAAGCTCTGCTGAATTATCAGGGCGCATACACCGCGGTGAACTGCGAGTTCGCCAAAACGCTCGCCGACCGATTCGCCTATATAAACCGTGAGGAGGACACAGGCTCAGAAGGGCTTCGTAAAGCCAAGCTGTCATATCACCCCGTTTTCCTTGAAGAAAAATATCTGATAACATTTTCGGAGGTATAATTATGATATACGTATTTTTAGCTGACGGATTCGAAGAAACAGAGGCTATAGCGCCTATTGATATGCTGCGCCGCGCAAAGCTCGACGTAAAGCTTGTCGGAGTCGGTACGTCCACACCCATGAGCTCTCACGGTATCAGGGTCACTGCCGACCTTACAGAAGCCGAAACAAAGCTGGACAGCTCTGTACAGCTCATCGTGCTCCCCGGCGGCATGCCAGGAACCCTTAATCTTGAGAAATCTCCGGTTGTTCAGGCAGCAATAAAGTACTGCGTTGAAAAGGGCATTCCGGTCGGTGCGATATGCGCCGCGCCTTCGATTCTGGGCAAGCTCGGACTGCTGAACGGCAGAAAAGCCGTTTGCTTCCCCGGCTTTGAACAGTACCTCACAGGAGCTGAAGTCCTGAACAAGCTTTGCGTTACCGATGGTCAGTTCACGACCGCATGCGGCGCTGGTGCGGCGATCGAGTTCGGTCTGGAACTTGTCAAGGTTCTCTGCGGCGAAAAAAGATCAACAGAGCTTCGCTCTGCCATAGTAGCCGACAGATGAACATTCCGAACGAAAAGAAGGCGCTCCGCAGGGAACTTATCCAGCGCCGCAGGAACATGCCTGACGATGTGAAATCTGCCGCTGACTCACGGATATTTGATCGACTGATTCCGCTTCTTGAAAAGTGCAGCTCCGTATTCACCTATGTCTCGACTGAGATAGAAGTCGACACCCGGCAGCTCATGAAATGGTGTTTTGAGCATGGTAAAACCGTTGCTGTGCCAGTTTCCGGCGATTCGGAACTCACATTTTACCCTATCCGTTCATTTGACGAGCTTTCCGTTGGCAGGTTCAATATTATGGAACCTGTTGACAGAAGCGTCCCGGCAGTGCCAGACAGCGATTCGCTGTGCATTGTTCCGGCGCTTTGCTGCGACCGCGGCGGACTGCGGCTTGGCTACGGCAGGGGATACTATGACAGATTCCTTGCGGGATTCCCTGGGAAGTCGGTCGTGATATGCTATTCGGATTTTGTGATGAAAGTACCCGCCGAGCCTCACGACATGAGGGCGGACGAGATCATCACAGACTAAAGCAAATACATGAGGAAAATATATGGATAAGAACAACTTTGATCAGCTCGGATTTCCGGTGAACGACAACTCCGATGATTTCGGAACGACCCGGGAACTCAACAGCATACATGACGCGGACCCCGAGGATCCTTCCGGGATCGCGCCGCGTGACCGCTTCACGGAAATGAACAGCGCGGACGATCCGGGCAGCACCCGCATGATGGATTCCCTTACCGCACCTGACGAACCAGAAGCGGCACCGGCTGCAAATCCCGTCAGGAAACGCAAAAAACGCCGCAAAAAGAAGAAATATACAAATCACACGCGCACGATGGGACATGTTTTCCTGGGGGTTGTGCTTTCGGTTGCCGCTATCTGCGTGGGAGTTTTCCTCGCGTGGAAGGTGATAGTAGGTCTGATGGACTACACCGGAATGGCAAAAAAAAGCCATGAAGCAGATATTGTGATCGACAGTACGATGAATGTCGACGATATTGCCGAAACTCTGCATGAAAATGGTATCATTGAAATGCCGTGGCTGTTCAAGACGTACATTAACATGAAGGACGAGGCGGAAGGCTTTCTCGACGGTGAGTACACCGTCAATTCCACCATGTCCTACAGCAACATTATAACATTGCTGAAAACTGTTCGTCAGTACACAAACACCGTTACTGTAATGATTCCCGAGGGTTACAACGCGCAGCAGATAGGTCAGCTTCTTGAGGAAAACCTCGTCTGCCGTGCTGATGATTTCGAGAAGTACTACCGCTCCAAGCTGGAAAAATACGACTTTGAGGAGCAGATCACCGTTACTGAAAACCGCTTCTACGCTCTGGAGGGCTACCTTTTCCCAGATACCTACGAGTTCTATGTTATCGACGATCTCCCGGATAAGCCCAGTATGGACACAAGCCAGTATGCAAAGCAGGCGGCTGAAAAGATGTATTCCAATTTCCAGAATAAGATAACAAAAAAGATGTACGCCCGGGCAAAGGAGCTCGGAATGACATTCGACGAGGTTGTGACCCTTGCTTCCATTATCCAGAAGGAGGGTACAAACGAGGAAAATATGGCGAACATCTCGTCTGTATTCCACAATCGTCTGGAGAACATGTACGAATATCCGCACCTCCAGTCTGATACCACCGATAACTATATTGAAGATGTCATTCGGCCGAATATTCCGTCCAGCTCGCTGGCGCTCTACGAGAACGTTATAACAGCTTACGACACTTACACCTGCGAGGGTCTTCCCGCAGGACCTATATGCAGTCCGGGTCTTGAGGCTATCAACGCCGCGCTTTATCCGGCTGAAACAGATTACTATTATTTCCTGAGCAGCAGCGATGGAGTATTCTACTACGCAAGCACGGTTGAAAAGCATGAGCAGAATATTATAGACGCAGCGCTCCGCGAGGAGGAACAGAACTAAATGAACCAGATAGAGCTTCTTGCTCCGGCAGGCGACGAGGAGTGCCTGCGCTCCGCGCTGGACTACGGCTGCGACGCTGTGTACCTTGCCGGTAAAAGCTTCGGAATGCGCGCCGGTGCAAAAAACTTTGACATGGACGGACTCGACCGCGCTGTGCGTCTAGCGCATGAACGCGGCGTAAAGGTTCACCTGACCTGCAATACGATACCGCTCAACAGCGAGATCGAGCATTTCCCGAAATATATAGCCGCCGCACAGGAATGCGGAGTTGACGCGGCAATAGCGTGCGATCTCGGAGTGATCTCCATGATAAAGGAGTACGCGCCTAAAATGGAGCTTCACATCTCGACCCAGACGGGCGTTGTGAATTATCAGACCGCAATTGAGCTTTACAAGATGGGAGCTAAGCGCGTAGTCCTCGCCCGTGAGGTCGGGCTGGAGGACATCAGGGAGATACGCCGCAGGATCCCGGCAGATATGGAAATAGAGACATTTGTCCACGGTGCAATGTGCGTCAGCTTTTCCGGAAGGTGCCTGATCTCCGAGTATCTCACCGGGCGCGGGGCAAACCGCGGAGAGTGCGCGCAGCCCTGCCGCTGGAGCTACTACCTCATGGAAGAAAAGCGCCCGAATCAGTTCTTCAAGGTATTTGAGGACGAACGCGGAAGCTACATTCTTAACTCCCGCGACATGTGCATGATCGACCACCTTGACGACCTTATCGACGCGGGCGTTACCAGCTTCAAAATTGAAGGCAGAGCAAAGTCGGCATATTATGTAGCCTTGACGGTCAACGCGTACCGTGCGGCTCTGGACAGCTGCCTGAAGGGTGAAAAGCCCCCGAAGTGGGTGCTTGACGAGGTAAACAAGATAAGCCACAGACCTTACAGCACGGGCTTTTTCTACGGAAAGCCGACCGACGGCTCCGGAACGCAGGATCCTAATATTGTCACCAACGGCGGGCAGTATTTTGCCGACAGCGGGTACATGCGGGATTACGATTTCGTGGGAGTTGTCGATTACTGCGAGGACGGCGTGATGCACCTTACTCAGCGCAATTACTTCACGCTCAGTGATGAACTGGAGCTGCTTCCTCCTCACGCGGAACCTATTATTTTCAAACCGGAAAGCATGTTCGGCGCTGATGGAACGAAGATAGATATTGCAAGGCGTGCTACAGAAAAACTGTCTATTCCGACGGCGATCGTCGTACCGCCTCACACGATACTTCGTAAGAAAATGAACTGATATTGCAGAAAGGACGGTAATTATGGGAGTTCAGGAATTCAAGTGCCCCGGCTGCGGAGCAAAACTAAAATGGGACGCAGCCGAGCAGAAAATGAAATGCGACTACTGCGACAACACTTATGATATAGCAACTCTTGAGGAATTCGAGCAGGAGGAAAACTCCGCGCCTGTTGAGGAATACGCCTGGGATCCGTATAACGCCCCCGGCGAGGTAACAGGTCTAAAGACCTACATATGCCAGTCCTGCGGCGGAGCTATCACAGTCAGCGACGATTCTGCGGCGACTAGCTGCCCGTACTGCGACAGCCCGGTCGTTCTCAACAACAATGTTACCGGAATGCTCCAGCCTGATCTGATAATTCCGTTCACCAAAACAAAAGAGGAGGCACAGAATGCTCTGCGGAAGTTCTGCAAGGGCAAGCCTCTGCTTCCGCCTACGTTTGTTTCAGAGCACCGTATTGAGGAGATAAAGGGTCTGTACGTTCCGTTCTGGCTCTATGACTGCGACGCTGCGGGAAAAATGCGCTTCGACGCAACAAAGGTCAAGAAATGGTCCACCGACGAATTCGATTACACTCGGACTGAACATTACATGGTTGTCCGCGAAGGCGAGGCGGGATTTGCCGATGTTCCGGTAAACGGCTCCGACAAAATGGAAGCATGCTACATGGAAGCCATCGAGCCGTTTGACGTCTCTGCCGGGAAGCATTTCCAGCAGGCGTATCTCTCAGGATTCCTTGCTGATAAGTACAATGTGGATTCCGTAGCGGCGCAGCCCCGCGCAAATGAGCGAGTAAAGAACGGCATGCAGGAACTGCTCAGAAATACGGTCGTAGGCTATGACACCGTAAGCACTAAAAGCACGAACATGCATCTCAATACCGGCAGAATCCGCTATGCAATGCTTCCCGTTTGGGTGCTCAGCACGAACTACCGCGGAAAGATATATAAATTTGCAATGAACGCTCAAACCGGAAAGTTCGTTGGAGAGCTTCCGGTAAGCTGGCGTAAGTTCTGGGCGATCTTCGCCGCAATCTCGGTCGGAGTAGGTATTATCGGAACGCTGCTCCAGCTATTTATGTAAGGAGGTGCTGTTATGAAAAGAATCGTTTCCGTTCTCGCGGCAGCTTTCGCTGCGCTGACTGTTTCCACAGCGGCGGGCGCAGCCCCATTATATAACGCTGAACCATACCAGCCGTTTTCAGTGCTGATAGAATCGAATTCAGTCGATGAAAATACAGAATCTGTCGCACTCGCTGAATACAGCGGAATTGAAAAGCTGTATCTCGAAGATAATGTAGCTCTTATCGATGAACCAAGCACAGAAGTTACGGAGGAACCCAAGACTTACACCGCGCAGGATATCCTTAAAATGGCGGGCATATCGCTTGCAGTGGGAATTGTGATCGCGCTTATCGTCTGCCTTATCATGAAATCCTGCATGAAAACCGCAAGACCGAAGCACACAGCCAACGACTACATAAAGAAGAACAGCTTTCATATAACACGCTCCAGGGATATTTTCATATATGCGGAGCTGAGCAAAAGGAAACGCGTTAAGGAAGAATCCAAGAAATAAGAGGTGAACGACATGCCGGAAAACAGATTTCGCGATACGTCACTTGACTTTGACGAGAGAGTAGCCGCTCTTCTTGCCGAACTTACAACAGAAGAAAAACTGGGACTTCTTACAACGCATATGAACGCAGTCACAAGGCTTGGAATAAAGGAATTCTGGATAGGCGCCGAGGTTGCCCGCGGGCTTGTCTGCCGCGATTCTCAGGGGGAGTACCCCTCGACGGTTTTCCCGGAGCCATTCGGACTTGCCGCGACGTTCGATACTGATGTAATGAAACGCATGGGCGAAGTAACCGGCGTTGAAAACAGGATCTATACGCAAAAGGGGAAATCCTCGCTTTGCGTGTGGGGACCTACTGTAGACCTGGAACGTGACCCGCGCTGGGGGCGGAACGAGGAAGCCTACGGCGAGGATCCGTGCCTTGCCGGAACCATGGCGGCAGCGTACACCAGCGGAATGGCTGGCTCAGACGAAAAGTACATGCGGGTCATTCCTACGCTCAAGCACTTCTACGCCAACAACAACGAGAACACCCGCGTAAACTGCAACGCGAATGTCCCGACGCGGCTGAAGCACGAATACTACCTCAAAGCGTTCGAAAAACCGGTACGCGACGGACGGGCGCTCAGTCTCATGACAAGCTATAACGAAGTCAACGGAATCGAGCAGCTTTGCTCTGCGGAACTCCAGTTTGCGAGGGAGCAGTGGGGTCTGCTGTTCGCAGTTACCGATGGCGGGGACTTCGTTCAGAATGTACAGTACCATCAGAGCGACCGAGACCACACCGAAGCATTCGTTAAAATCCGCAGGCACAACGGCGCGGAAATCATGACTGACAACGAGGACATCGTAAAGCAGTCCGCCCGTGAAGCGCTGGAATCTGAACAGATATCCACGGCTGACATTGACCGGGCGCTTGCTGGTCCGCTCAAGGCGCGTTTCTTGCTCGGAGAGTTCGACGACATCACAAAGTTTGACTACCCGGAGAGCCTGCTTTGCAGCGAGGAACATTCCCGCGCCGCCCAAGAAGCCGCTGAGAAGTCGGTGATACTCCTGAAAAACAGCCGCGGAGTTCTTCCGCTGAACAAGGAAAGAAAGCTTGCAGTAATAGGCTACCATGCCGACATGGTGTTCCGCGACTGGTATACCGGACTTTCGCCGAAGTGCAGCACGATCCTTGACGTACTGACCGCACAGCTCGGCAGAGAGAACATCATCTACGACTGCGGCAATGATACGATCGCGCTGCGAAGCGCTTCAAACGGGTTTTACTTCTCTGTGAGCGAGGACGGCTCCGTAAAGTGCGACAGCCCGCTCATTAACGAAGCCTGCCTTTTTGAGCTGTTCGAATGGGGGGACGGCGCGGTATCCCTGCGCTCCTGCCTGAACAATAAGTTCCTTACTGACTGCGGCGTGATGAAGTGTACAGCGGATCAGGTGTTCGGGTGGTTCGTCCATGAACTGTTTTATATTGAGAAAAACGACCGGGAATGCCGCCTGAAAAACTGGCAGAAGCGTTTCCTGTACATAACTCCCGAAGGGGAGCTTACGTCATCGGAAGCCCTGAGAGCGCCGAAAAATTCGCTCCTTACAATGGAGATTTTCTCCGACGGCACCGAACGGGTCAGAAGGGTCGCCACCGAAGCGCATAATGTTGTCGTGTTCTGCGGCAACGATCCGATGATAAACGCCCGCGAGACCACGGACAGAATGCACTTAAAACTCCCGGAGAAGCAGAGACGTGCGCTTGACGCCGTGCTTGAGCTTAATCCGGACGCTGTTCTTTTCCTGATTTCCGGGTACCCATATCAGCTTGACAACGAGCGTATTTCAACCGTAATGCACATTTCTCATGCCGGACCCTCGCTCGGTCAGGCAGTTGCAAGAACTCTATTCGGGGAGATATCACCCGCCGGACGCTGTCCGGTCACATGGTACCGTTCCGCTGACGAACTTTGCAGCATTGAGGACTACAATATAATGCGCACGCACTCGACATATCTGTACTATGAAGGCGAGCCGCTGTTCCCGTTCGGGTTCGGTTTAAGCTACACCGGATTCAGATACTGCTCGGCAAAAACGGACAAGATTTCCTACCAGCTCGGCGACACTGTAACAGTGACCCTGGACATAGAAAACGTCGGAATAATGGACGGCGATGAGGTGGTACAGCTTTATGCCGCTCCTTCCGGGATTACTATGACAGTGCCTAAGAAACAGCTCCGTGCATTCACGAGAATTCATGTGCCCAGAGGGAAAACCGTTACCGCAAAGCTCTCTTTCCCGGTCAGCGACCTCTCCTACTGGAACATCAATAAAAACGATTTCGACCTGTTCAGCGGAAATTATACACTGATGATCGGAGCTTCCTCGGCAGATATCCGCAGGACTTGTGAAATTCAGGTGAACGCGTCAAACTACGAGGGCGTTGAAGTTTCCGGCGAGATTCCGGCGGTTTCCGCACTGGATTATATTGACGTTAAGTTCGACGCTGACAGAGAACTCAACGAGTACGCGCTGATAAACGACTGGCAAAGCAGTATCAGCTTTGAATTTTGCAGAATGCGAAGCTATCACATGGTGACTGTAACAGCTTCCAACCCCGGACCGGAGGTAAAGCTTACAATAACGGCGGCTGAATCCAGACAGGTCGTTGCCGAAGTAGTCATACCGCCCACCGGCAGCATGACAAAATTCACGACTGTCAACGCTCCCGCCGAGCCTGTCGACGGAGTGTTCACACTGCGTATGACTACCAGCGGCATGCTGTCGCTGAAATCTTTCAAATTCTCGTGAGCGCCTCCGGGAGATAAAGATGAAAACACTATATAAATGGTACCTGACCAACGAGGGTATCGTAGGTTACATGGCACACGGCGTGGTATACGGGCATTCAAGCCCATACTGCGCCGACGGCAGCGAGATCCACACCTCCCTGATAGAAAGCGCGGAATACGACGGCGAAACGATAACGCTTTACACGCTGAACTCTGAATACCGCCTTTCTATCAGCGAAATGGACTGCGAATGCTTTGACGCGCTGCGTTCTCTCCATATTTTCGAGCGATTTGCACGGGAATACGGCCTGATGAGATGCTTACCTCTGGTTGCCGACCACTACCATCAACTGGACGGCTATCTCCGCAGCACAAGGGCTGAAATTCACTCAAAACTTAAAAACGGTTCGCTGTACATCGAGTTTTCAGATGAAAACAAGTGCTACTACAATATGGGAATTTACCGCACAAAATCCGGCGAGATGGAGTTCTTCCCGCGTGTGACTGATTTTTTCATTGATAAAAACGAGAAACTGGTCGGTTCATTGAACTATATCGTGGAGTTCAACCCCTACAACAACAGGAATATCGGCTTTATCTCTCATTCCGGGGCTGCGCTTCCGGACAAGGAATTTCTCGGAATAATCAGAAATAGCTGTAGAAACTCCCTGAATATACGGTTCAGTTGGGGCAAAACCGTAATACTCGCCCCGGACACCGAAATAGTTGTATCAGATGGCATGGGACTTGCTATCCCGCTGACTGATACGTCGCAGGATATCTAACTTACAAAAGAAATGAGGTGTTAGTATGTCAGAAGTTAAGAGAGTATTTCTAATAGTACTGGACAGCTTCGGCGTTGGAGAAACCCCGGATTCAGCGGAATTCGGCGACGCGGGAGCAAACACGCTCCGTTCATGCTTTGAAACTGGCAGGCTCAGCGTGCCGAACATGCAGAAGCTGGGACTTTTCAACATCGACGGAGTTACAGTCGGCTCGCCGGCCGCAAATCCTACTGGAGCGTACCTCAGAATTGCGGAAAGCTCCCGCGGCAAGGACACTACAACCGGCCACTGGGAGATTGCCGGAATTGTATCCAAAAAGCCATTTCCGACCTTTCCGAACGGGTTCCCCGAGGAGGTCATAAAGAAATTCAGCGAAGCGACCGGCAGGGGAGTACTCTGCAACAAACCGTACAGCGGAACAAAGGTAATCGCCGACTACGGCGAGGAACATATCCGCACGGGAGACCTCATCGTCTACACTTCGGCGGACAGCGTGTTCCAGATAGCCGCTCATGAATCGGTAGTTCCTGTCGAAACGCTCTATGACTACTGCCGCAGGGCGCGGGAGATACTGACGGGAGAATATGCCGTGGGGCGCGTTATCGCACGTCCTTTTGAAGGCAAGTTCCCGTTTATCAGAACGCCGCGCAGACACGATTTTTCGCTTGTTCCCCCGAAGGATACAATGCTTGACTGCCTTTCGCGTCAGGGCTTCGACACCATCGGGATCGGCAAGATATACGATATCTTCGCCGGAAAGGGACTTACAAAATATGTCCGTGATATCGGCAACTTCTGCGACATGAATGAAACATCGCATTTCCAGAGCATTCCTTTCAACGGACTCTGCTTTACAAATCTTGTGGATTTCGACATGCAGTTCGGGCACCGCCGCGACCCGGAGGGATACGCTCAGGCGCTTAACGAGTTTGACGTATGGCTGGGTGGATTCCTTGAAAAAATGCAGCCCGAGGATATCCTGATGATTACCGCGGATCACGGCTGCGACCCGAAATATTCCGGCACCGACCACACCAGGGAGCATATCCCGGTTCTTGTTGCGGGTCATTCGGTAAAACCCGGAAATCTTGGCACCAGAGCCTGCTTCGGCGACATCGGAGCAACCGTGCTTGACTTACTTAATGCAGCTGGTAAGCTTGACGGCGAGAGCTTTGCAAATAAAATCACCAACTAAGGAGCATAATAATGAACGGAGAAGTTACACAGGCAAGCCGTATCGTAGCGGCTGCGAGAAAATCAATGAAGGACGGTTCCGTATACGAGTTCACGCCTCTGCCGTATGAGGGAAGCGTCGTTTTCAATTTCTGCGACAGAAATAAGAGCGGAGCTCCGCTCTTCCGCGCGAAGGACCCCGCAGACTGGTACGCACACCTCAGCAAGGAAGGCGTAAAGAACATCTTCATGATAATGGGAATGAAGGTCAACAGACAGGCGCTCGGATTCTCAAACAATTCCGCAGTTTCTATCTTTGTACGTTACAATGATAATGTCGTTACCCGCTTTGTTCCGCACTGGAGCTTCAACGACGACGCGCGCCTCTGGAGCGTCGAATACACCGAAGCTATCGCTGAGAACGCACCAGCTACCGACCCCGACTTCCGCAATGAGAAGTCGCTGACTCTTGCAACGCTCAGCGACATCGGCGAGCTTGCGCAGCAGCTTGGCCAGGAGCAGTTTGTTAAGACATTCAAGAAGGCGGCTGATATCCTGAGCGGCGAAGAAGTTCCGCAGATGAAGAAGGGCGCAGCCATTCCTGCAATCCCCGAGGACATGATGAAATACTACCTCGCGGCAGATGTTGCCGACGTATTCGGCGCAATGGGAAGCTGGAATGACGAACCCGTAGTCGCAGCCCGCGAGCAGCACAAGGAGAAGGACTACGCAACCCTGTCCGACAGACTGCTGTGCTCTGTTCGTCTGATGACCATGTATGCAGTGAACTTCCCGATAAACTAAAGAAATAAGGTGTTATAAATGAGCGAATGTACTCACGACTGCGGAAGCTGTTCCGCAAACTGCTCTGAAAGAAAGCAGGAAAGCCTTGTAGCTCAGCCGCACAAGGACAGTCACATCAAAAAAGTTATAGGCGTAGTCAGCGGCAAGGGCGGCGTCGGCAAATCAATGGTCACTTCCATGTCCGCAGTTCTCATGAATCGCCGGGGATACCGCTCCGCAGTTCTTGACGCGGATATAACCGGTCCGTCTATCCCGCAGGCATTCGGGCTTCACGAAAAGGCCCAGGGAAACGAAACCGAAATCTTTCCGGTAACGACTGAAACCGGAATAAAGGTGATGTCGGTAAATCTCCTTCTGCCTGATGAGACCGACCCGGTGATCTGGCGCGGTCCGATCATCGCAGGAACTGCAAAGCAGTTCTGGACAGACGTTGCCTGGGGTGACGTTGACTACATGTTTGTAGATATGCCACCTGGAACCGGCGATGTTCCGCTGACCGTTTTTCAGTCCATTCCGCTGGACGGCATTATTGTCGTAACATCTCCGCAGGAGCTTGTCTCCATGATAGTCGGCAAGGCTGTCAAGATGGCGGAAATGATGAACGTGCCGATAATCGGACTGGTTGAGAATATGAGCTACGCCGTCTGCCCTGACTGCGGAAAACACATGAATGTATTCGGCCTGAGCCACATTGATGAAACAGCGCAGAAGTTTGGTCTGAAGGTTCTTGCAAAGCTCCCGATCAACCCCGAGCTTGCAGGAAGAGTCGATAACGGAACGATCGAAGGCTTCACATGCCCCGAGGCCGAGCCTATTGCTGACGCAGCGGAGGCGTTCTGCAAATGAGCGTACGCGGCGAAAAGGCATATGAGTTATTTTTGAGCGGGTATAATTGTACCCAGGCTGTGGTCGGTGCTTTCGCTGATGTTATCGGCATGGACTTTGACACAGCTGTCAGGTTTTCGTCTGGGTTTGGCGGAGGCATGGGAAGGCTCCGGGAGGTATGCGGAACTTTCTCGGGCGCCGTTATCGTCGTGAATGCGCTCTACGGCTACTCCGACCCGAAAAATGTCCAGGCAAAGGCGGAACTCTATTCCCGTATACAGGAGCTTGCGGCTCAGTTCCGCAGGGACAACGGCAGCATTATCTGCAAGGAGCTGCTCGGGCTTTCCAGACCGGAAGGCTCGCCAATACCGGAAGCAAGAACGGACGAGTATTACAAGAAGCGTCCCTGTCCGGAGCTTTGCCGATATTCAGCGAACATGCTTGAGGAGTACATCAGGGAACACCCTCCGGTGAAATAAATCAAGGCGCACTCCACAAGGAAAACCGCCTTAAAGTTCATTTTGCCCGGGAAGCCTGGCATGGAAGAATGAGATCCTGCCGTGGAATAGGAGCTTCGCTTACCACCGACGAAATCAGGTCCTGGGAGCGCGAGCATTTGAAAATGCTTGAGAAATACCCACCAGAATTTGATGTGCTTCATTATGCGGTATTGTCAGAACTCACACTAAAATAAAACAACCCGGAACAGCAGTTCACTGTTCCGGGTAAATTCATGCGGTGATTTTAGTAAAGAGCTGGAATCCCATAACCACAACACCGAGCACTACTAGAACGATGCCAGTAGCTCGGTTGAGCGTTTTGGGAGAAGCCTTGTTCGCAAACACTGCTGCGATCCTCGCCCAGATGAGGGTAAACACGATACACAGAATCATTACCAGGATATCCGGTGCGCCGCCCATTGCAAAGTGCGAGATCGAACCGGTCAGCGCTGTGAAAGTCATGATGAAAACGCTGGTCCCGACTGCGGTTTTCAGTTCATAGCCAAGCAGGGAAGTCAGGATAAGAAGCATCATCATACCGCCGCCGGCGCCGATAAATCCGCAGATAAATCCGATCACAACTCCTGCGGCGATCGACTGAATCAGCCGTTTCTTTGGAGAAACAGCCTTCATGTCGTCTTTGGTGGTCATGACAGGTTTTACAATGAACTTGATACCAAGTATGAACGTCATGAAAACCGAAAATCCGCCCATAGTCGCAGCAGGAAGCAGACTTGAAACCCAGCTGCCAACAACTGTGAATACAAGAACGGCAGCCATCATCACGATGCCGTTCTTTATGTCAAGATTTTTGTTTTTCCCATAGGTGTATGCTGAAACTGCGCTGGCAAGAACATCAGATGCAAGCGCGATACCGACTGCAACGTACGGGTCGATTCCAAGGAATGTAGTCAGCATAGGCGTAATAACGGCTGCGGCACTCATTCCCGCGAAGCCCGTGCCAAGCCCGGCACCCATTCCTGCAAAAAACGTTACTATAATTGTAATAAAGAGTTCCATTGAATACCTTCTTTCTGAGTAATTATACAACATATGAGCAAGAATGTCAACTACATCCGTCTATAAAATCACAATCTGTGTAAAATATGCGAAAGACCCCTTCGGATTGAAGGGGTCCAATATATTGAGATTACTCGCCGCAGTGCTCGCAGTCGTGCTTCTCCTTGAACAGTTCAGGATCGTAAGAAATTCCATTCTTATCGTAATAGTCCTTGACAGCGGCTTTTACTGCCTCCTCAGCCAGCACCGAGCAGTGGATCTTATGAGCAGGAAGCCCGTCAAGAGCCTCAACAACTGCCTTGTTTGTAAGCTCCAGAGCTTCAGAAACCGGCTTGCCCTTTATCATCTCGGTAGCCATTGAGCTGCTTGCGATCGCAGAACCGCAGCCGAAAGTGCTGAACTTCACATCGTCGATGATCCCGTCTTTGCTGATCTTCAGGAAGATCTTCATGATGTCGCCGCACTTTGCATTTCCGACTTCGCCTACGCCGTCAGCGTTTTCAATCGTGCCGACATTGCGCGGGTGTGTGAAGTGATCCATTACCTTTTCACTGTATAACATAAGTTCTCTTGCCCTCCTGTAGATCCTGCCATACCGGTGAGATACGTCTGAGATAGTCAACTACCTCTGGTACAGCCTTGATTATTGTTTCGATTTCTTCTTCTGTATTATATTCGCAAAGTGAAAGTCTGAGCGAACCGTGAGCTACGTCGTGGATACGACCGATTGCCAGCAGTACATGGCTGGGATCCAGCGAACCGGAAGTACATGCTGAACCTGACGAAGCGCAGATACCCTTCTGGTCTAGCAGAAGCAGCAAGGATTCGCCCTCGATACCCTCGAAGCACATGTTTACATTGCCGGGAAGTCTCTCATTGCGCGAACCGTTGAGAATAGAGTGAGAAATTGTAGATAGTCCCTCGATGAGCCTGTCGCGGAGCTTTGAGATCTTTGCCATGTTCGTTTCCAGGTTGTCAGTAGCTTCCTTTAATGCAACTGAAAGACCTACGATACCTGCGATATTCTCAGTACCCGCACGCTTGCCGCGCTCCTGAGCGCCGCCCTCAATGAGCGATGAAACCAGCAGACCCTTACGCGCATACAGAACTCCGACGCCCTTGGGACCGTGGAATTTATGTCCCGCAAGTGACAGCATATCGCAGCCGATGTCCTTCACGTTTACCGGAATATGACCGACAGCCTGAACCGCGTCTGTGTGGAACAGAACACCGTTTTCCCTGCAGATAGCGGCGATCTCCTTAACAGGTTCAATGGTGCCTATCTCGTTATTTGCCATCATAATTGAAACAAGCGCTGTATCAGGGCGGATAGCCTTTCTCACTGATTCAGGGTCTACACGGCCTTCGCCGTCTACCGGAAGCAGAGTTACCTCGTAGCCCATCTTCTCAAGTCTTTTCAGGGAGTGAAGAATTGCGTGATGCTCGATAACATCTGAAATAATATGCTTCTTTCCCTTACGTGCGCCGATTTCAGCGGCGGTCAGCAGAGCCTGATTGTCAGCCTCGCTTCCTCCTCCAGTGAAGATGATCTCCTTAGGATCAGCGCCTATGCAGTCGGCAACGGTCTTGCGAGCCTTAAAAAGAGCCTCGGCGGCATTCTGTCCGACTGTGTGCAGGGAAGACGGGTTACCGTAATTGTCAGTAAGATACGGCATCATCGCTTCAAGCGCCGTTTTGCTGAGCTTTGTTGTTGCGGCGTTATCAGCGTATATTGTAGTCATGGAATCACCATTCTTTCTTTTAATTTCTTGTTCAGGTAGTGTTATCTTACATATCCTATCGAACTACTAGGATTATATCACATTATGTCCGATTTGTCAATAGAATTTCAGAAATAATTCCTGAAACTTGAGTGAAATGATAGTTTAGAATAGTATTTCCAAATGGGAAGATAAAAATGTACAAGTGGGCTGAGAATCCCAGCCCACCAATATTTTGTTAATTACCAGTCGGTGTCCCAGTTTGTATCACCGGCGTCCCAGTTTCCGCCGTAATCCCAGTCGCCGCCGTTGTCACCGTCCCAGTCATCATTGTAACTGGAGCTGCTTTCCAAGTAGCTTGAGTAATAATCGGTGTCCTCAAAATCAGTGTAACCGTAGCCGTTTTCGTATTCCGTTCCATCATAGTAGCTGCTGTAGTTCCTTGACAGCTCATCGTCAACAGATGTGCTGTACCAGTAGCCGTCGCCATATCTGTACCAGTCAGAACCCAGGCAGTAATAATAAGAGCCATTATAATTATAGTAGCCCTTGTCCGGCATTTTGTTCGATATACATAAGCATATGACGCCAACAACAACTAAGATGATAGCGGGAATAAGCGGCTTTAGTAACTTCTTCAGATAATAGAGAAACGCCCCGAATTCGGTTTCTTCCTTTTTACTCGCAGCCGTTCTGGAAGCGCCGTTTTTTTCCCGGCGTATCTGAACCTCCGTTTTCATCTTCTGGTAGATCTCATTTACCGCGTAGGCTTCGTCTTTGCCTCGATAACGCTCTGCACGGGTACCGTCGCCTTTATTTTTGTATACAATGAAGTTACCGTCAGAATCCTCGTATATGCCAAACGCTTTCGGCTCTTTGTAGTCGATTCCAATAAAGAAGCGCATTTCCTCAAGCGGGAGATTTTTCGCCTTTGCAAATGCTTTTAGTTCCTCGATGGTTTTGGGAACTCCGTCAGCGCTCCTCATCAGATGTGAGTTTACAGCTCCGCAGTTGGGACAGGTCTCGTCTGTATCTTCAATAAAACTGCCGCAATAATCGCATTTTACTTTCATATCATACCTCCCAAATCAAACCTAGTATTATTATACATCAAACGAGTTATAAAGTCAACCGTAAATAATAAAAGAGCATTTAATAATATACTATAGATAAAAAACTCCGCCGAGCATTACACCCAGCGGAGTTCCCAGAACCTATTCAGTTAGTAATTACATTACGCCGCCTTCAACGACAAGGCTGTCCTTATCAACATTGTCGCCGTAAACGGAAGCGAGAGTCGCATCGTAGTCAGCGTGGAAGAACTGCTCGTCTGCAAGAGCGGTGATCTCGTCATTGATCCAGTTCAGAAGGGTCTCATTGCCCTTAGTTACAGCTGGAGCGATAGCGTCGGTGCTGCCCAGGGACTCAACGCCTACTGTGAAGCCAGGGTTGTTCATTGACCATGCGAGAACCTCGGTATTATCAGTGGAGAATGCGTCGCCGCGGCCGTCCTGAAGAGCAGAGTATGCCTCGTTGTACTCGTCGTACTTCTGGAGCTTCACATCAGGATAATTCTCGGTGAAGTAGCTTTCAGCGGTTGTTCCCTTTACTACGATAAGAGTCTTGCCGTTAAGCTGCTCAGCGTCGGTGATTATAGCGGAATCAGGGGAAACAACGCCAAGAGCGACTTTCATATAGGGGAGTGCGAAGTCAACCTTTTCCTTGCGCTCATCGGTAACGGTGAAGTTTGCGAGGATTATATCAACCTTTGCAGTCTCGAGGAACTCTACACGGCTTGCAGCCTCAACGGGAACGAGCTTCAGCTCAACTCCGAGGTCCTTTGCGATACGGTCTGCAAAATAAACATCGTAGCCCTGGAATTTGCCGTCGTTGTCAACGTAGCCAAATGGGTTCTTATCAGAAAAAACGCCGATAGTGATCTCGCCGCTCTCCTTGATCTGATCAACAGTTCTGTAAGATCCGCTGGCAGCAGAAGAATCATCGGTGCTGTCGGAAGCGGCAGAAGATCCGTTGCTGTTAGAGCATGCTGCAAGGGACAGCGCCATAGCTGCCGCAGCAAATACAGATGCTATTTTCTTGAATGTATTCATAGCTTAGTCCTCCAATTGTTCCTTTTGTTATGTTTTATATGTTTACCTATTCAAAAAACTGCGCAAACTGGATTACACATTATCTTGAATAGGTGAACGTCTGTAGGAATCGCTGCGCTCTCTCGGTTTTAGGGTGATGGAAGAACTCCTGTGGAGTATTCTCCTCAACGATAACACCGCCGTCCAGGAATACCACGCGGTCTGCGACTGCCTCGGCAAACGCCATCTCATGCGTTACTATCATCATGGTAGTTCCGCCGGAGTTCGTCTCGCTGCCCTTTGCGAGGTCGAGAACGACGTTAAGAACCTCGTGCACCATTTCCGGGTCAAGAGCGGCTGTGATCTCATCAAGCAGCATTATATCCGGATTCATGATGAGGCTTCTCACGATCGCGACGCGCTGTTTCTGTCCGCCGGAAAGCTCCGAAGGATAGGAGTCAGCTTTGCCGTCAAGGCCAACGCGCTTCAGCAGCGCCATAGCCTTTTCGGTCACTTCGTCCCTGCTTCTGTTCTGCACCTTGAGCGGAGCAAGCGTTATATTCTTCATCACGGTCATATGAGGGAAAAGGTCGTAGCTCTGGAATACCATTCCGATCTTCTGGCGCACTTTGTAAAGGCTTGGCTTGCCGTGTTCCACCGGTTCGCCGTGGAGTTTGATCGAGCCACCCTGGATAGGTTCCAGACCATTTATACAGCGGAGCAGGGTACTTTTTCCGCAGCCGGAAGGACCAACCAGAACAAGCACTTCTCCCTGTTCAACGCTGAGCGAAAGATCATTGATGATCGTGTTGTCGCCGAATCGTTTTGTGATATGATCTATGTCAATAATGTGTTCAGCCATGTTATTCACCCCTCCTTTTGGTCAGCTTTCTTGATAGCAATGAAAGCGGAAAACAAATTATAAAATACATCAGGAATATTGCTGCGTAAACCCACAAAGCCGCATTCGGGAATTCGAAACGGTTGGCGTCAATGATCTGCTTTCCGACTTTCAGCACTTCCGTAACGCCGATGAGCGAAACCAGCGCGGTGGTCTTGATCATACGGGTTGAAAGATTTATAATGTCGGGAACCAAACCTCTGAGAGCCTGCGGAAATATGACGTAGAAATAAAGCTGAGGTCTGCTGAGTCCGAGCGACAGCCCGGATTCAAACTGATGAGAGGGGATAGACTGAAATGCTGAGCGAACAAGGTCACCTACCTCGGAAGCTCCCCATATAGTAAGCATAATGACTGCCGCAGTATCGCCGCTCAGGTTTATTTTGGTCATCTTCGTTATGCCGAAGAATATAATGAACAGCCAGACGAGCTGGGGCATGATCCTGACGATCTCTATATATACGCGGCATATTACCTTAACTACCGGATTCTTGACAAGCATCAGCGCTCCGACAAAAACTCCGATAACAAGGGATAAAGCTATAGAGATGAGCGAAAGTCTCAGAGTTACCCAGAGACCACCCCACAGGCGCAGCATATTATTGCCCATGAAAAGGACTTCAATTCCCTGCACGGCGAACCCTCCTCTCTAAAATGCTGAAAACAATGGATATCGGGAGGATTATTACAAGGTAAGCGGCAACGAGCATCGTCAGCGCTTCTCCTGTGTTGTAGTACATTCCGATAAGGTCCTTTGCAACATACATAAGGTCTGCAAGAGAAACCGCGCTGAAAACGCTGGTTTCCTTGAGAAGGAAGATAACATTTGCCGCCAGAGCGGGGATAGAGACTGAAGCAGCCTGCGGAAGAACTATGTACCGCATGATCTGCCATCTGTGAAGTCCCAGGCTTTCGGCGCTTTCAAGCTGAACATCGTTAACTGACTTGAGGCCGCTTAGGAAGCTTTCTGCCATGTAGCTTCCGCCCAGGAAAGCCAGACCGATAACACCGCACGCTTCGCTTGACAAAAGTATTCCAGCTTTTGGTAGACCGAAATAAAGGAAAAACAACTGCACGATAAGGGGCGTGTTTCGGGAGAGCTCAATATAAACAGCAACGATCTGTCTTGCGACAGGCACTTTGTAGTATTTAACCCAAGCGCATATCAGTCCAATTGCAATCGAAAGCACTATACCAAGAACTCCGATAACTAACGTCAGCCATGCGGCTTCAACGTACATCGGTGTAAATTTCTGAATAAATGACCAGTCCACAACATCACTCCGTATATATTAATTGTCTTGTATGCCACGGAAAGGTCAGATACGATAAACTGACTTGTTCTCGGTATGCATAGATTATAACATACAAAACATATTGTGTCAATAGGTTTAATCCAATTTTATAAACAAAAACTTTCAACCTATCCATCTACATTTTGGATACCAGACACAAAAGAAATGGTTTTCTTTTTATTATATGCAAGATTACAATCCAGTGAAACGATATCTTGACTCACATACTTTTTAATTATATCACAAACATCATTATAATGCAAGTAGCAAGTTTAACAAAATACAGGAAATCTGTGTTATTGGGTGTTTTATTAACTGTTAAACTTAAATCATCATGTTACGTGCGATATTTGCAGCCTTGCGCGCTGCTCCTGTGTTCTGGTATTATATTTTCAAGGACTTCGGCAAGTATGTCAAGGAAAAAGGCTGGACGAGGTTCAATTACTGGGGGCTTCATCTGTTCATAGGTATGTTCGGCGGAGGTAAGACAATCTCTGCGGTCAGACGTGCTTATAATATCTGTAAGAGCCACAAGGGCGTTACCGTTCTTACTAATCTTACTCTGTATGGGTTCCCGGAGGATACCAGGATCATAAAGCTCGTGAATAGCTCGCAGATCTTGGAGCTTCCGGATAAATCTATAGTCCTGATCGACGAGATCGGCAGTATCTTCAACAGCCGGGACTTTGCAAGCAGTAAGAAATCTGTTCCAAAACCAGTTTACCAGCTTATTTTGCAGTGCCGTCACCGGAGGATCATGCTGCTTGGTACCGTCCAGAGGTGGAATCTCCTTGATAAGCAGCTTCGGGATATCGCTGATACTCTTACGGTTTGTCACAGTTATTTTGCGGATCCGTTCGCACGTTATACTACATGCGCCGAATATGACGCGCAGGAATACGATAAGTGGTTCAATAATCCGCTGCTGCCATTACGGCAGCTCATGTATTACAGCTATGTTCAGACTGACGAGCTGCGGAGTAAGTATGATACTATTGAGATGGTTGATTCCATGCTTGATAAGGAATACATATCAGATGAGGAGATCTTGGCTAACCGAGCCGGAACCGGATTCGCTCCCGATCTTGTCGGCGATAAGAAAACGCAGCGCAGACTTGGCAGGGAGCGTTCGTTTTTACCCTGTACCCACTGTTAGCGGGTTTTGATCCAGCCGTAAGCCTTTTTCTTCTTGCCTTCCTTAAAGGTGATAACGGGCTTTTCAAGTTCGCCGTTATAGTAGTGTTCGTTGATGGCGTTAAACGCTGCCATCATTCCCGCCGAGAGTTCGGCGATAGTAGTGATAGATCTGATTCTAGGCATGTGATCACTCCTTTTCAAAATGTCCTTCTGTGGAGAAATCCCAGTCAATCGAGCCGTCCGGATAGCGTCCGAGACCATTAGCAACAAGAGTCCATCCGGTTTTTTATTTTTGAGGGCTGCTTTATACTCGCCGAATACCTTCAGGCAGATGTATTCCGCAGTGGAGTTCTTAAGTTTAAAAGTTTCGCATATACGAGGAGTAAATCTAGTTCTCATGTTAGTTCCTTTCCGTCCTCGCTCTGGGCGGGGTCTTGACAAATTCTTGCGGTTGTGGTATAATCACCAGTAAAGAGGAACAGACCCGCAAGGCTTTATCTGTTCCCCTCGGTGGTTGCCGTTAGCGTTCTAGACCAACGTTGACGGCTTTTCTTATGTGGTTACGTTCTTAATTTTTTCAATCAGCTCTTCGATCTTCTCAATTTCAGTAGTATGCCGGGGGATTTGATCTTCGTCCAAAATTGGGACTTCATCAACGAGTTTTAATTTACACCTTCGAGTGCTTGCAGAATAATGATGTAATCTCTTACGGTTAAATTGTTCTTAGGCATATCCATGTTTCCAATCTCCTTGCGGTCTGATTTCGGGCTATCCGTTATTGGCGTTCCCTTTGGTGTGCCCTCTGGAGTTCATGCGCTCCATCGGGTCAAATTAAACCGGGCGTCCGGTGTCCGTCTTTATCCAGTTCGGATTTTATCATCCCTGCGATCCTACCAACTAGAAAAACTTTTTATTTTTGGTCGCCGTTTGACCTTCCTGCTCTCCTTTCTTTATCACCCCTGGTAAAAAGTCCTACCACCCCTTTTTACCAGGGGCGATAAAGAAGAGCAGGAACCTATAAAGGTTACCAAAAATAAAACGTCGCCCGCAGGCGACACCTTGCGCCGTTTTAAACAATGGCAAGGCGCGCAGCCCTCGACCCAGACATAAATCACAACCACACAAGACGATAAGCCCGGATCTCGTAAATCAAAGCGCCTATAAATCAGATCAAGCGTTCCCAGCGCCCTACTTATGTTAGGTTTGAGTTCATGACATAAGTAGGGCGCTGCGAAGCATTCCGCCGATCTGATCAGTGACCAACGGACAGCGCTAGCCCAGACCTGACAATGACAACTCTTCCCGACCGCCCCTTTGCGCGTCAGCGCTGGGGCGGTCGCGCCGTGTCATAAATCGGCGAAAAAAGCGCCATAAACAAAAAAGCCCCCCGCATGTAATACGGGGGAATACGGGGGCTACCATTACACAATACGCCCTCTGAAATGGCTCAGGGGGCTGTTTTAATGTCTGTTGGAATATTGTTACAATCTGCACCTCTAAAATGGTAATATTCCAGTATATAACATATATTTTGAAAGTTAACTTTCAAAATAACAAATAATAAGAATACCCCGAATAATCGGGGTACTTCTTATATAGCCTGTTTATCATCAGCCGGGAAAGGATAATCTTCACGGAAATATTTATCAATCCATTTGATTACTTCATTTGTAGCAACTCGGGTGATCTCTGTGTTTTCCTCGATAGTGTCAAGCCGTTCATTGATAGGCTTTAATTTCTCGTCCATGAGCTGTGACAGCAGCTTGATATCTTCAGATGTCAGCATAGAAAAACTTCCTTTCTTGAAATGGTGATTATATTCTATCACAGTTCCGGGATTATGTCAAGTGTACTTGTTTATCTTGTAAAGAAGTTTTTTCTTGGCTTTCATGTCTATATGGTCATGCCTGTTTGTCATTATTCTGATCTCAATGGTTTTAAGATTTCCGTTTTCAGCTTCGGAGTAGAGATAGTTAGAATTCGTTATGTATTTACTGCTTAAAGCTTCTGGAGTAAATTTGTCTTTTATATCCTCATAAAAAGTATGTCCGGTATCACTTGCAAGGTTGATTTCAATTCAGTAGTATAATAAAAACACTACAGATGTGTAGTATTCAAAAATCTGAAAGTGTGAAAAGCATGGACACAATGATGAACGTAATATTTAATGGCTTTGCAGTATTAGGGCAAAACCGCACAATTAACGCCCCATTGCCATAAAAAGAGTGACATATTGTGAAATTCGTGTGAGTTACCCATCAGGCTCGCCAGGGCGCACTGAATCAAGCTGCCAGATGAGGTCTGTCAGCCAG
>OGGZ01001008.1_pt1 | contig 26963 bp, 25 predicted proteins | sample 1571371 | NCBI WGS metagenome assembly OGGZ01 (sample SAMEA2582025, study PRJEB24529) | metagenome | biome: Human gut stool | place: China | collected 2011
TTTCCTTGTCGGAGCGTTGCCGTGGCTGAGCCCCTGCTGGGCGAGGTCGGCTCTGACGCCACCGTCATCAACGAGGACAAGGAAGCCGTTGCCAAGGCCGTCGTCGCCGCTGCTCTGAGCGAGAGCGGTTACGAGTCCACCACCGCCGCCAAGGAGGCCGGTGTGGCTTATGTGCTGATGGGTCACGGTACGGCGCATGTGGCGAAGGTCACTTACAGCCAGATGGCCACCCAGATGGACAAGCTGGGCTATGAGAACGTGTTCATCGGCACCGTGGAGGGCGAGCCTGAGGATACCTCCTGCGAGGCCGTGATCGCAGCTGTCAAGGAAGCCGGTTACACCACCGTGGTGCTGCGTCCCCTGATGGTCGTGGCGGGCGACCACGCCAACAACGACATGGCCGGTGCGGACGAGGATTCCTGGAAGACCATGTTTGAGGCCGCCGGTCTCACCGTGAACTGCCAGATCTCCGGTCTGGGCCGTATCGCGGACGTGCAGGCTCTCTACGTGGCACACACCAAGGCTGCCATCGACGCTATCGCGTAACAAGGACTGACTTGGCTCCGGGGCGGTATATTATCGCCTCGGAGCCTTTTTCAGAGCAAGGAGGACTTTACCATGAAAAAAATTCTTTCGTTTCTGCTGGCCACTCTGATGATGACAGCGCTGCTGGTGGGCTGCGGGCAGCAGCAGACCGATGCCCCCGGCAACGAGGAGCCCGACCAGCCCGCTCTGGCGGACGGCGTATACACCGCCGACTTCAACACCGACAGCAGTATGTTCCACGCCAACGAGACCTGCGACGGCAAGGGCGTGCTGACCGTGAAGGACGGCCAGATGACCATCCACGTCAGTCTCGCCTCCACCAGCATCGTCAACCTGTTCCCCGGTCTGAAGGAGGACGCACAGAAGGACGGCGCCGTGCTGCTGCAGCCCACCAAGGATACCGTCACCTATCCCGATGGCCTGACCGAGACGGTCAACGGCTTTGATATCCCCGTGCCCGCACTGGACGAGGAGTTCGACGTGGCCCTCATCGGCAAGAAGGGCGTGTGGTATGACCACAAGGTTTCCGTCTCCAACCCTGTTCTGAAGGAGGATGACGGCGATGACGCTGCCGCCATCGCATTGGCGGACGGCACTTACACCATTGAGGTGGGCTTCGAGGGCGGCTCCGGTAAGTCCCATGTGCTGACCCCCTGCACCCTGAAGGTGGAGAACGGCGCTGCCACCGCCACCATCGTGTGGAGCAGCCAGAAGTACGACTATATGCTGGTGGACGGCCAGCGCTATGACGTTCTCACCACCGAGGGCGGCTCCACCTTCGAGATCCCCGTGCGGGCGCTGGATACCCCGCTGACGGTGATCGGCGACACCACCGCCATGAGCACCCCCCACGAGATCGAGTACACCCTGACCTTTGATTCCACCACGGTGGTGGAGGCAGCCCAGTGAAACGGCTGACCGCCGCGGTACTGGCGCTGCTGCTGATGCTGTCCCTCTGTGGCTGCGGCACGGCAGACGCCCCTGCCAAAACAGATGGACAAACTGTCTCCGTATCGTGGGATGAGTTGGTCTTTGACCGTACCATGCCCCTGCGCTATGCCCAGCAGTTTACCGTAGAGTATGCCGGAGAGAGCTACAAGCGCATTACCATTAACAACGACCGGGTGTACCTGCTGGTAGCGGAGGGCGCGGCGGTACCGGAGGGCGTACCCGCCGGCGTCACCGTTTTGCACCAGCCGCTGGACCAGATCTATCTGGTGGCGGCCGCCGCCATGGACTACTTCGACAAGCTGGACGCCGTCGGGTGCATCACCCTCAGCGGCAAAAAGCAGTCGGACTGGTATATCCAACGTGCCAAGGACGCCATGGACAGCGGAGCGCTGGTATACGCCGGCAAGTACTCCGAGCCGGATTATGAGCTGATCTTGTCACAGGGTTGCGATCTGGCGGTGGAAAACACCATGATCTATCACTCTCCGGCGGTGCTGGAGCAACTGGAGCGGCTGGGCATCCCCGTGCTGGTGGAGACATCCAGCTACGAGACCCAGCCCATGGGCCGGATGGAGTGGATCAAGCTGTACGCGGCGCTGCTGGACAAGGAGGACGAGGCCGAGGCGCTGTTTAATGAGAAGATGGACAGCGTGGCGGACGTACTGGAGCAGCAGCCCACCGGCAAGACTGTGGCGTTTTTCTACATCACCAGCAGCGGCGCTGTAAACGTCCGCAAGTCCACGGACTATGTGGCGAAGTGCGTTGCCATCGCAGGCGGAGACTATGTCTCCTTCGATGAATCGGCGGAGGACAACGCCCAGTCCACCGTCAACATTCAGATGGAATCCTTCTACCACGGTGCAGTGGACGCCGATGTGCTGATCTACAACAGCATCATCGATGGCGAGCTGCACACGCTGGACGAATTGGTGGCACTGGATCCACTGATGGCCGACTTCAAGGCCGTCAAGAGCGGTAATGTGTGGTGCCTGACCAAAAACTTCTATCAGGAGTCGCTGGAGCTGAGCGATCTCATTCTGGACGTGAACCATGCGTTGAACGACGCGCCGGATACGGCTTTTCACTTTCTGACACGGATGAAGTGAGCATTTTTTACATCATAAGGAGGAACGGCATGAAGAGAAACCGAACACTTCGCATCTGGGGAGGCTTCTTGCTGCTCCTCCTGCTTTTATTCACATTTTTGATTTGGAATATCTTCGCGGGAAGCGTTTCTCTTTCCGCGTCTGAGATATGGCGGATCCTGCTGGGAGGCGATGTTGGCTTTACCCAGAGCCAGATCATCGTAAAGATCCGTCTGCCCCGGCTCCTGTCGGCGCTGATCCTGGGCGGGGCGCTGTCCCTGTCCGGCTATCTGCTGCAAACTTTCTTCCACAACCCCATCGCAGGCCCCTTCGTGCTGGGCATCTCCTCCGGCGCAAAGATGACGGTGTGCGTGGCCATGCTGGTGCTGCTGAGCCGTGGCAAGACCACCTCCTCCGCCATTCTCATCGCAGCGGCCTTCGTGGGAGCTATGGTATCCATGGGCTTCGTGCTGCTGATCTCCCAGCGGGTCAAGCGCATGAGCCTGCTGGTGGTCTGCGGCGTGATGATCGGCTATATCTGCTCGGCACTGACGGATTTTCTCGTGACCTTTGCCGACGATTCCAGCATCGTGAATCTGCACAACTGGTCTCTCGGCTCCTTCTCCGGCATGAGCTGGGACAACGTAAAGACTATGGCCGTTGTCTGCGGCATCACGCTGCTGCTGACCTTCCTGCTTTCCAAGCCCATCCGGGCGTACCAGTTGGGCGAGGTCTATGCCCAGAATATGGGCGTCCCCCTGCGGGCCTTCCGGACGGCGCTGATTCTGTTGTCCAGTGTGCTGTCCGCCTGCGTCACGGCCTTTGCCGGCCCCATCTCCTTTGTTGGCATCGCAGTGCCGCACCTGATGAAGTCTCTGTTCAAATCGGCGGAGCCGCTGTGTATGATCCCAGCCTGCTTCCTGGGCGGCGGCGTGTTCTGCCTGTTCTGCGACCTCATCGCCCGCACCGCCTTTGCCCCCACAGAGGTGAGCATCAGCTCCGTCACGGCGGTATTCGGCGCACCCATCGTCATCTACATGATGATCCACAGAAAGGCGGCGTGAGTATGGCAGCATATCTGGAAACCAAGTCGCTTGCCGTGGGCTACCACGGCAAGCCGCTGATTGAAGATGTCGCCCTCCATGTGCAGCGGGGCAAGATCGTGACGCTCATCGGCCCCAACGGGTCGGGAAAATCCACCATCTTAAAAACCATTATCGGCCAGCTCTCCAAGGTGTCCGGCACAGTGTTTCTGGACGGCAAGGCCATGGAGGAGCGCAGCCGCAATGAGATCGCCCGGCGCATGGCCATTTTGATGACGGCCCGGATGGAGCCGGAGCTGATGACCTGCCGGGACGTGGTGAGCAGCGGCCGCTACCCCTATACCGGGCGGCTGGGCATTTTGCAGCCGGAGGATCAGGCCATCGTGGAGCGCTCGCTGGAGCAGGTAGGCGGCATGGAGTTTGCTGACCGCCCCTTCACCGCCATCAGTGACGGACAGCGCCAGCGCATCCTGTTGGCCCGGGCGCTGTGTCAGGAGCCGGAGATCATCGTGCTGGACGAGCCCACCAGCTTTCTGGATATTCGCTACAAGCTGGAGCTTTTGACGGTGCTCAAGCGCATGGTGCGGGAGAACGATCTGGCGGTGCTGCTGTCCCTCCACGAGCTGGAGCTGGCGGAGCGCATTTCCGACACGGTGGTGTGCGTGGCGGGCGACCGCATCGACCGCATCGGCACCCCGGAGGAGATTTTCACCCGCGAGTATATCGCAAAGCTGTACCGGATGGAGCACGGGAAGTACGACCCCTGCTTCGACAGCCTGGAATTTGTGCCGTAAGGAGTGCTATCATGGAAAAACAAGGTGTTTTTTACGCCGTCAGCGTGGGTCCCGGCGACCCGGAGCTGCTGACCCGGCAGGCGTGCCGGGTCTTGACGGAGTGCGGCGTGGTGGCCGCTCCCCGGATGAAGTCCGGGCGGATGCTGGCGCTGGACATCGCCGCCGGTGCTGTGGATATGCAGGGCAAGACCATATTGCCGTTGGATTTCACCATGGCGCGTGACGCGGCGGTGCGGGAGGACAGCTACCGCACGGCGGCTGCCGCCATCGAAACGGCGCTGGCGGCCGGGCAGGACGTGGCCATGGTCAATCTGGGCGACGTGTCCGTGTACGCCACGGCCTACTATATTCTGGAGCGCATCCGCTCTGACGGGTTCGAGGTGGTCATGTGTCCCGGCGTTACCAGCTTCTGCGCCGTGGCGGCGCGGCTGGGGCGCAGCCTCACCCGCATGGAGGAGCCCCTCCACATCCTGCCGGGCAGCGCCGATCTGGACAGTGCGCTGGCGCTGCCGGGAACGAAGGTCATCATGAAGTCCGGCAAGGCCATCCACGAGACGGCGGAGGCGTTAAAGCGCCACGGCCTGCTGGCAAATGCCGGGATGGTGGCAGATTGCGGACTGGAAACGGAGCAGGTCTACACCGACCTGCAGCAGCTGCCGGAGGAGATCAGCTATTTTGCCACCATCGTGGCGGATTGAGAGGTCGCTATGGAGCAAAAAGTCCCCCGCTTGGTACTGGCCGGTACCAACAGCGGCTGCGGCAAAACCACCGTCACCTGCGCCGTTTTGCAGGCGCTGGTAGCGCGGGGTCTGCGGGTAGGCGCGGCGAAATGCGGCCCGGATTACATTGACCCCATGTTCCACAGCCGGGTCATCGGCGCGAAAAGCTCTAACCTCGACCCGTTCTTTTTTGACCCCGACACCATGCGCTATCTGCTGGCGCACAATGGTGAGGAGTGCGATGTGACGGTGATTGAAGGGGTCATGGGCTATTATGACGGTCTGGGGCTGACATCCACCCGCGCCAGCACCTATGAGACGGCGCGGGAAACGGAAAGCCCCGTGGTGCTGGTGGTGAACGCACGGGGGGCGGCGTTGTCCGTTGTGGCGGCGGTGCAGGGCTTTCTGGACTTCGCGCCGGACAACAACGTGCAGGGCGTCATTCTCAACGGGTGCAGTGCCATGAGCTACGGTGCGCTGGCGCGGGAGCTGGAAAGCCGGCTGGGCGTCCGCGCCTGCGGCTACCTGCCCCGTCTGCCAGAGTGTGCGCTGGAGAGCCGCCATCTGGGGCTCATCACTGCGGACGAGGTAGCCGACCTGCAAGAGAAGCTGCGCAAGCTGGCGGCCGAGGCAGAAAAAACGCTGGATATAGTCGCCCTGCTGGAAATTGCGGCTGCCGCGCCGCCGCTTCGCTTTACGCCGCCGGTATTGCCGGAAAAGGGCGCGCCGGTGCGGATCGGCGTGGCGCGGGACAGGGCGTTCTGCTTTTACTATGAGGACAGTCTCGACCTGTTGCGGCAGCTGGGCGCGGAGCTGGTGCCCTTTAGCCCCCTGACGGATGAACGGCTTCCCAACGGCGTACAGGGGCTGTACTTAGGCGGCGGCTACCCGGAACTTTACGCGGCGCAGTTGGAGGAAAACCACGCCCTGCGCAGGCAAATCCGAGACGTTGTATACGCGGGGATGCCCTGTATCGCCGAGTGCGGCGGCTTCATGTATCTGACGCAGTCCATCGCAGGCCGCGCCATGGTGGGTGCGCTGCCGGGGGACTGCTTTGATACGGGGAGGCTGACCCGGTTCGGCTATATCACCGCCACGGCCCGGAAGGACAATCTCCTCTGCCGCGCCGGAGAGCAGGTACCCATGCATGAATTCCACCACTGGGACACCCCCCAGCCCGGCGGCGCTTTTCTGGCGGAAAAGCCCTCCGGAAAGCAGTGGACCTGCGTACACGCCACCGATACGCTGTACGCGGGCTTCCCCCACTTCCATTTTTACGCCAAGCCGGTCATGGCACAGCGCTTTTTGGCGGCTTGCAGAAAGGAGACGCTATGATGGAGCAGATGAAGCCTATGGACATTGAGAAGCGCAGCTTCGCCATCATCACCGAGCTGCTGGGCGACCGGCGGCTGGACCCGGAAAACGAGCTGGTCATCAAACGGGTCATCCACACCACGGCGGATTTTGACTATGTGGACAATCTGGCTTTTTCCGGCCACGCGGTGCAAAAGGCCATCGCCGCTCTACGGGCGGGCTGCGACATCGTCACCGATACCCAGATGGTCAAGGCCGGGATCAATAAGACGATCCTCGCCTCGCTGGGCGGAGAGGTACACTGCTTCATGTCGGACGCGGACGTGGCGGCGGAGGCTAAGGAGCGGGGCGTGACCCGTGCCTTTGTATCCATGGAGCGGGCGGCAGCCCTGCCCAAGCCCTGCATCTTCGCCATCGGCAACGCCCCTACGGCACTTTTTTCGCTGGAGGAGCTGATGGAGGCCGGCAAGCTCCGTCCCGCCCTCATCATCGGGGTACCGGTGGGCTTTGTGAATGTGGTGGAAAGCAAGGAGCGCATCATCCAGGCCGCTGCCGCACCCTACATCGTGGCCCGGGGCCGCAAGGGCGGCAGCAACGTGGCGGCGGCCATCTGCAACGCCATGCTCTACCAGATCAGGCGGTAGGTTATGAAGGAATTTATCATACGGGACGGAAAAAAACTCCGTCTGGGCTACACCACCGGCTCCTGTGCCGCGGCGGCGGCCAAGGCCGCCGCATGGATGCTGCTGAGCGGCAGCAAAAAGGAGTCCATCCGCCTGCTGACACCCAAGGGCATGGAGCTGGCATTGGCGGTGGAGGACATCTATCTGTCCCCGGACTGTGTGCGCTGCGCCATCCGGAAGGACAGCGGCGATGACCCGGATATCACCCGTGACACCCTGATCTATGCCGAGGTGCGGAAAACAGAGACTGTTGGCATTGTCATCGACGGCGGACAGGGCGTGGGTCGGGTAACCAAGCCGGGTCTTGACCAGCCGGTGGGTGCGGCGGCCATCAACTCTGTACCCCGCCGGATGATCCAGGAGGCCGTGGAGGAGGTCTGCGGCCTGCTGGGATACACCGGCGGCCTGTATGTGGTAATCTCCGCTCCCGATGGCGAGACGCTGGCGAAAAAGACCTTCAATCCCCGGTTGGGCATTGAGGGCGGCATCTCTATCTTAGGCACCACGGGGATCGTAGAGCCTATGAGCGAGCAGGCGCTGGTGGACACCATCCATGTAGAGCTGCGGCAGCGGCGGGCGGGCGGCGCGGATTATGTACTGCTGGCCCCCGGCAACTACGGCGTAGACTATATCAAGGGTGCCATGGGCATCGACCCCGCCACGGCGGTGATGACCTCCAACTTCATCGGCGACGCGCTGGAGATATGCCGGGAGCTGGGCTTCAGAGGGGCGCTGCTCATCGGTCATATCGGCAAGCTGGTAAAGCTGGCGGGCGGTATGTGGAACACCCACTCCCGCTACGGCGACTGCCGCACGGACATTCTGACGGCCTGTGCCGCTGCGGAGGGACTGGGCGCGGCGGCAGCGGAGGAGCTGCTCCGCTGCGCCACCTGTGACGACGCCCTGCGGATTTTGCAGGAGCAAGGGCTTTACGAGGCGGTGCTGCACCGTCTGGCGGGACGCATCGACGCGATGCTGCCCTATAAATGCGGCGATATGGAGGCGGGCGCCATCCTGTTCTCCAAGGAATACGGCTATCTCTGTGAGACAAAGGACGCAGCGGCACTGCTGTGCCGGATAAAGGAGGACTGACAATGGTACATTTTGTGGGAGCGGGCAGCGGCGCTGCCGACCTTATTACCGTCCGGGGCGCCAAGCTGCTGGGTGAGGCCGATGTGGTGGTCTACGCAGGGTCTTTGGTGAATCCGGCGCTGCTGGACTACACCAAGCCCGGCTGCGAGATCCACGACAGCGCCAAACTGACGCTGGAAGAGGTCATCGCCCTCATCGAGAAGGCGGAGGCGGAGGGAAAGACCACGGTGCGCCTGCACACAGGGGATTCCAGCATTTACGGCGCAGTGCGGGAGCAGTTCGACGAGCTGGAAAAACGCGGTATCGCCTACGACGTCTGCCCCGGCGTCAGCGCCTTCTGCGGCGCAGCGGCGGCTCTGCGGGCGGAGTACACCCTGCCCGATGTGAGCCAGACCGTCATCATCACCCGCGCCCCGGGCCGCACCCCGGTGCCGGAGCGGGAGTCTATCCGCTCGCTGGCGGCCCATCAGGCCACCATGGTGCTGTTTCTCAGCACCTCACTGACCGAACTGCTGCAAGCCGAGCTGCTGGCGGGAGGCTATACCGCTGACACCCCGGCGGCGGTGGTCTACAAGGCCACTTGGCCGGAGGAGCATATCTTCCGCTGCACGGTGGGGACGCTCCACGAGACGGTGACAGGCAACGGTCTGACCAAGACCTCGCTGATCGTGGTGGGCAACTGTCTGGGTGACACCTATCTGCGCTCGCTGCTGTATCACCCCAACTTTACAACGGAGTTCCGCAAGGGGGCGCAATGAGAGCCGCCCTGTTCGCCTTCAGCCGCGGTGGCTGCGCCACGGCGCGGCGGATACTGGCGGCGCTGCCGGAGGAGGCATGGATGTGCTATACCATGCCGCGTTTTGAAGAGCCGGGCTTTCTGCCGCTGGACAAGGCGGTATATGGCGCGAGCTTTTCCTCCATGGACGCACTGATCTTTGTGGGGGCCTGCGGCATCGCCGTGCGGGAGATTGCCCCCTATGTCAAAAGCAAAAAAACCGACCCGGCGGTGGTTTGCATCGACGAGGCGGGACGGTTTGTGATCCCCCTGCTCTCCGGCCATATCGGCGGCGCCAACGCGCTGGCGGTGGAGCTGGCGGAAAAGCTGGGGGCCACGGCGGTAGTCACCACCGCCACCGATGTCCGCGGCAAATTTTCCGTGGACGCATGGGCTGCCCGGCACGGCTGCGTCATCTCTGACATGGGGCTTGCCAAGGCGGTTTCGGCGGCGATCTTAGAGGAGGATATCCCCCTTTGCAGCCAGTTTTCTCTGCCCGCCCCCCTGCCGGAGGGTACGTTTGCCGGGGAGAGTGGCCCGCTGGGCGTTTTCATTGGCTGGCGCACAAAGGCACACTTCGCCCGCACCCTGCGGCTTATCCCTCGCGTACTGCGGGTAGGTGTAGGTTGCCGGCGGGGCATCTCCGCCGAGGCGGTGGTGCGTGCGGTGCAGACAGTCTTCGCGGAAAATGGGCTGGACACGGCGGCCATCTGCGGCGTCTGTTCCATCGACCTGAAGCAGGACGAGGCAGGCCTGCTGGCCGCCTGTGAGAAAAACAACTGGCCGGTGCATTTTTACACGGCGCAGCAGCTGCGGGATGTGGCGGGTGACTTCACTCCCTCCGACTTCGTCTGCTCCGTTACCGGCGTGGACAATGTCTGTGAGCGGGCGGCGCTGCTGGATGCCGAAAAACTGATCGTACAAAAAACAGCGCGGGACGGCGTGACCGTCGCCGTTGCGGCGGAGCATTGGGAGGTGCGCTTTGGGTAAGGTAATTGTAGTAGGTATCGGGCCGGGCAGCTATGAGGATATGACCATTCGGGCGGATACCGCCCTGCGGGCGTGTGACGCCATCGTAGGCTATCCGGTGTATGTGGATCTGGTGCGGGATCGCTACCCCGGCAAGGAGCTTCACTCCACCCCCATGACACGGGAGGCCGAGCGCTGCCAGCTGGCGCTGGAGCTGGCGCGCAGCGGTAAGACCGTTGCCATGGTCTGCTCCGGTGACAGCGGCATCTACGGCATGGCGGCGCTGGTCTATGAGCTGCGGGGCGAGGCGCAGGAGCCTGAAATTCAGGTGGTGCCTGGTCTGACGGCGGCTTGCAGCGCCGCAGCGGTGCTGGGTGCGCCGCTGACCCACGACTTTGCGGTCATCAGTCTCAGCGATCGGCTGACGCCGTGGGAAACCATCGAAAAGCGGCTGGACTGCGCGGCGGCGGCGGATCTGACCATCGCCCTGTACAACCCCGCCAGCCACGGCAGACCCGACCACCTGAAGCGGGCCTGCGATATCCTGTTGCGCCGTCTGCCGGGAGAGCGGCTGTGCGGCATCGTGCGCAATATTGGCCGTGAGGGGCAGAGCAGCCGCATCCTGACGCTGGCAGAGCTGCGGGAGGCGGAGGTGGATATGTTCTGCACCGTGCTGATCGGCAGCGCCGTCGTCAAAACGGTGGCCGGTCAACTGGTCACACCCAGAGGATACCGCAATGTGTAATATCTGCGTGTTTGCCGGCACTACGGAGGGCCGGGAGCTGGTGGAATTCCTGGCCGGACAGCCGGTGCAGGCTACGGTATGCGTGGCCACGGAGTACGGTGAAACGCTGCTGCCGGAGGCGGAAAACATTACGATTCTGGCGGGACGCATCCCGGTAGAGGACATCATCCGGATGCTGCAAAGGATGCGGTTCGATCTGGTCATCGACGCTACCCACCCCTATGCCACCTCCATCACCGAGAGCATCTGCACAGCCTGTCGGGAAACGGAGACGGAGTATCTGCGCCTGCTGCGGCAATCCTCCGAACAGACGGAGGATGTGGTCTGCGTGGAGAATGCGGCGGCGGCCGCCGCATTTCTGGAGAGTACGCGAGGCAATATCCTGCTGACCACCGGCAGTAAGGAACTGGCGGCGTATAGCGGCATCCCCGATTTTACCCAGCGGGTATACGCCCGGGTGCTGCCCATGGATGCCTCGCTGGAGGCCTGCCGCGCAGCAGGGCTGAAGGCCGCCCATATCATCGCCATGCAGGGCCCTTTCTCCGAGGAGATGGATCTGGCCACACTGCGGTTTGCCGACGCCGCATGGATGGTGACCAAGGACGGCGGCGAAGCAGGCGGCTTTCCCGCTAAGGCATCCGCCGCCCGGAAGGCGGGCGCAGGTCTGGTGGTCATTGGCCGCCCGCCTCAGCGGGAGGGGCTTCCCTTTGCGGCGGTGCTGGATGTGCTGTGTAAGCGGTTTGGCTGCACCGTCCGGCCGCAGGTGCGGATCGTCGGCATCGGCCCCGGCAGCCGGGAGGCTATGACCCGTGAGGTCAGTGAAACCATTGAGGCGGCGGACTGTCTCATCGGTGCAAAACGGATGCTGGAGGCTGTGGCGCGGCCGGGACAGCACACCTGCGACGCCATTGCGCCGCAGGATATTGCGGACTTTATCCGCACCCACTGGGAGTACCGCCGCTTCGCGGTGGTCATGTCCGGCGATACCGGCTTCTTCAGCGGCACGAAAAAGCTGCTGCCCCTGCTGGAGGGCTGCGACACGGCGGTGCTGCCGGGTTTGAGCTCGTTGTCCTATCTGTGCGCCCGGCTCCGGACCTCCTATGAGGATGTCCGGGTGGTGAGTCTCCACGGGCGGCAGCACAACATTCTGCCGGAGGTGCGGGCAACCAGCCGCCTCTTTGCGCTGGTAGGCGGCGAGCGCGGCATCAACGATCTGTGCCGTACGCTGACAGAGGGTGATCTGGGCCATGTCTCTGTGTATGTGGGCCAGCGGCTGGGCTACCCAGATGAGCGCATCGTGCGCGGCACGGCGGCGGAACTGACGGATGGTGTCTATGCCCCTCTGAGCGTGGCGCTTATCGAAAACCCCCATCCCGACGCGGTGGTCACACCGGGTCTGCCGGATGACGCCTTTCTCCGCAGTGCGGAGGGAATGCCCGTGGTTCCCATGACCAAAAGTGAGGTGCGGGCGGTGTGCCTTTCCAAGCTGCGGCTGACGGAGCGGAGCGTCTGCTGGGACATCGGCGCCGGTACCGGCTCAGTGTCGGTGGAAATGGCCTTACAGGCAAAGCAAGGGCTTGTCTGCGCCGTAGAGCGGCGAGAGGATGCCGCAGCGCTGCTGGGGCAAAACCGTAATCGGTTTGCATTGGAAAACTTACAGGTGGTCTGCGGCAGCGCGCCGGAGGCCTGCGTCGGTCTGCCAGCCCCCACTCACGCATTCATCGGCGGCAGTGCCGGCAATATGCACGAGATCGTGGCGCTGCTGCTGGCAAAAAATCCCCATGTCCGCATCGTGGCCACGGCCGTTTCGCTGGAGTCCGTGGCTGAACTGACGGACTGCCTGCCGGCGTTCCCCTTTGCGGAGACGGAGGTGGTGTCCCTGCAAGCAGCGCGGGACAGAAAAGCCGGAAGCTACCACCTGATGAGCGGACAAAATCCCATTTATATTTTTACGATGCAGGGCGGAGGAGAAACGGCATGATGTGGTCGCTTGCGGCACTTGTTATCGGCTTTTGCATAGACCTTCTGGTGGGCGACCCCCACGGCTTTCCCCATCCGGTAGTTCTGATTGGAAAATGTATCAGTGTGTTGGAGCGGGGGCTGCGGCGCATATGCCCCAAAACGCCCTCCGGTGAGCGGGCGGCGGGCGCCATCCTGTGGGGAGCGGTGGTCATCGTATCCACCGCCGTCCCGGCTCTGCTGCTGTGGCTGAGCGGTCTGGTCAGCCCGTGGCTGCGTCTGGCGCTGGAAAGCGTGATGTGCTGGCAGATCTTGGCCGTCAAGTCCCTGCGGGACGAGAGCATGAAGGTCTATGACGCGCTGGAAAGCGGGGATTTGGCCGCCTCCCGCCATGCTGTTTCCATGATCGTGGGGCGGGATACCGACCGGCTGGACGATGCCGCCGTGACCCGTGCCGCCGTGGAAACGGTGGCGGAGAACACCTCCGACGGCGTGGTGGCGCCGCTGCTGTTTCTGGCCATCGGCGGCGCGCCGCTGGGATTTTTCTACAAGGCAGTGAACACCATGGACTCCATGCTGGGGTATGTGGATCCGCCCTATAAGAACATCGGTCTTGTACCCGCCAAGGCGGACGACGTGGTGAATTACATCCCAGCGCGGCTGTCGGCGCTTCTGATGCTGGCGGCGGGCGGCCTGATGGGGCTGGATACGGCGGCAGGCTGGCGGATCTTCCGCCGCGACCGTCGAAAGCACGCCAGCCCCAACTCAGCCCAGACGGAATCCGTCTGCGCGGGGCTTCTGGGCCTGCGTCTGGCCGGGGATGCGTGGTACCACGGCGTGCTGCACAAAAAGGAGTATATCGGCGACGCATCGCGGGAGATCACCCACGAGGACATCCTCCGTGTGTGCCGCCTGATGACCGTCACAGCGATCCTCACCCTGCTTTTAAGCTGCGGGGTCAAGCTGTCCTTTGCGCTATAAAGGAGACATAGATGCTGTATCAAACAGAAAATCAACACGGCGGCGATGTATACGGCGGCGGTATCACGCTGGATTTTTCCGCCAACACCAACCCCCTGGGTACGCCTCCCGGCGTACTGGAGGCGGTGTGCCGGGCTCTGCCCCGGCTGCACCGCTACCCCGACCCCTACTGCCGTCGGCTGGTGCAGGCTATCGCGGGCCATGAGCAGGTGCCGGCATCCTATATTCTCTGCGGAAACGGCGCGGCAGACCTGATCTACACATACTGCGCCGCCCTGCGGCCCCGGACGGCGGTGGAACTGGCCCCCACCTTTGTGGAATATGGGGCGGGACTGGCGCAGGTGGGTTGCCGCGTAGAGCGGTATTTCCTGCATCAGGCACAGAATTTCGATTTGGACGAGAGGTTTCTGTCCTTCTTAGAGGAAAAAAAACCGGAGGTGGTATTCCTCTGTAACCCCAACAACCCCACCGGGCGGCTGATCCCGCTCCCTCTGCTGGAGCAGATCCTGCAATACTGCGCGGCAGAAGGGGCGCGGCTGTTTCTGGATGAGTGCTTTCTCGATCTCACGGAGGACGGCGTCAGCGCCAAGTCCCTTCTGGCAGCGCACCCGGAGCTGCTGATCCTGAAGGCATTCACCAAGAGCTACGGCATGGCGGGCATCCGGCTGGGGTACTGCCTGTGCGCCGACAATGCGTTACTGCGCCGCATGGCGGCCGCGTCCCCGCCGTGGAACGTGTCCTCGCCGGCCCAGAGTGCCGGTGTGGCGGCGCTGGCGGAGCGGGACTTCCTGCAAAGGACGCTGTCCCTCGTCCACACGGAGCGGCGGTGGCTCACGGATAACCTGACGGCGCTGGGCTTCTGGGTATGCCCGTCCCATGCCAATTACCTGCTGTTCCGTGGGCCGCTGGGGCTGCGGGAGGGCCTGCTGCAGCAGGGTATCGCCATCCGTGGCTGTGGGAATTACAACGGGCTGGGTGACGGGTGGTATCGCATTGCGGTGAGGCCTCACGGGGAAAATGAAGCATTGATAACGGCCATCCGGCAATTCTGCAAGGAAAAATCACTATGGCAATGAATATTATGATTCAGGGGACCATGTCCAATGCGGGAAAGAGCCTGCTGGCAGCGGGACTCTGCCGCGTTTTGAAGCAGGACGGCTACCGCGTGGCACCGTTCAAGAGCCAGAACATGGCGCTGAACTCCTTCATCACCAAGGACGGCGGCGAGATGGGCCGGGCGCAGGTAGTGCAGGCAGAGGCCGCCGGGATCGAGCCGGACACCCGCATGAATCCCATCCTGCTCAAGCCCACCACCGACGTGGGCAGTCAGGTCATCGTCAACGGACAGGTGCGGGGCAATATGCAGGCCATGGAGTACTTCCACCGCAAGCGGGACTACATCCCCGCTGTGCTGGAGGCCTACAACAGTCTGAACTCAGAGTATGACGTGATCGTCATTGAGGGGGCAGGCAGCCCTGCGGAGATCAACCTCAAGCAGGATGATATCGTCAATATGGGCCTTGCCAAGCTGGTGGACGCGCCGGTGCTGCTGGTAGGCGACATCGACCGGGGCGGCGTGTTCGCCCAGCTCTACGGTACGGTGGCACTGCTGGAGGAGGACGAGCGCCGCCGCATCAAGGGCGTGGTGGTCAACAAATTCCGGGGTGACCGGGCCATTCTGGAGCCGGGACTGAAGACGCTGGAGCAGCTGTGCGGCATCCCGGTGGCGGGGGTCATCCCCTACGCCCACGTAGACATCGACGATGAAGACAGCCTGACCGAGCGGTTTGACCGCTCCAAAGAGCGAAAGCTCTTGGATATCGCGGTAATCCGTGTGCCGCGCATCTCCAATTTCACGGATTTCAGCCCCTTCGAACATTACGGAAACGTGTCGCTGCGCTATGTGGATCAGGTGAGTGACCTGCACCAGCCGGACATGATCCTGCTGCCGGGTACCAAGAGCACCATTGCCGACCTGCGGTGGCTGCGGCAGTCCGGTCTGGAGGCGGCCATTTTGAAGGCGGCTGACGCCGGCACGCTGGTTTTCGGCATCTGCGGCGGCTATCAGATGCTGGGGCGCACCGTGTCCGACCTGGAGCATGTGGAGGCCGCCGGTGTCACGGAGATCAACGGTTTGGGTCTGCTGGAGATGGACACCGAATTTCGGGGTGAAAAGGTGCAGACCCAGACGCGAGGCGTCTTTTACGGTGTGGAGGGAATGCTCTCCGGCCTGAACGGACTCGCCTACGAGGGGTACGAGATCCACATGGGCCGCAGTCAGCAGCAGATGCCCGCCCTCACCGGCAGCAGAAATGTATACGGCAGCTATGTCCACGGCATTTTTGACGCGCCGGGCATCACGGATACGATCCTGAAAGCACTGTGCGCCAGAAAGGGCGTGTCCTTTGACGCGCTGGCAACCTTTGACGCCTGCGGCTACAAGGAACGGCAGTACGACCTGCTGGCGGACGTGGTACGCGGCGGACTGGATATGTCCTTTGTCTACCGGGTGCTGCGCCGGGAAGTATAACGAAACAAGTTCCAATGGAAAAAGGGGGAGAGAGTTGAGCAGGATATTATGCGTGATTGACGGCATGACGGATCCCCACTTTCAGGTGGAGCGATATGGCCATCTGGCGTCCATGGGTTCTGTGCGGTATGTGGATACCTGCGGCGGCTTCCCACCGGAAACACTGCACTGCGTACTGCGCCTGTTGGGGGTAACGGATCTGCCGGTACATCTCCGAGGCTATGTAGAGGCGCTGGGGGCCGGAATCCCCGTCCGGCCCGATGACCTGCTGCTGCGGGGCAGCTGCTACACGCTGGATGGAGAGGGCTGCTGTACCATGCCTTGCTGTGCCCCGGCAAAGGTAGAGGATCCTGCATTTACCTATTATCGGCTGGGCGGCTATCAGGCACTGCTGGTATTTCCCCACATGGCGCATACTGTGAATAACATTGTAACGCAGATTCCTTCCGGCGGGCAGCGGGCACTGTGCCCGCAGGGAAGCTTGGTACTGCGCCATGCCTTTGAAAGACTGCTGACGAAAGAACGATGTATGCTTCTGTGGGGACAGTCTGTTCCGGTAGCACTGCCGCCATTTCCCCAGAAGAGCGCCGTGATCTGCGGCAAGGAGTTGGTAAAGGGGATTGCCCGGCTGCTGCACATGGAGCTTTTCCCGGTAAAGGGGGCTACTGGCGATGTGGATACGGATCTGGACGCCAAGACAGAGGCAGCCCTGCGAGCGGCGGAACGCTGCCCCTTTGTGCTGCTGCATATCAACGGGGCGGATGAAGCGGCCCATCGCCACGATTCGGCGGAAAAGGAGACTTTCCTGCGCCGGGTCGATGATAGGGTGCTCTCCCGGCTGTTGGCGTCTGAGCATGAGATTGTGGTGGCCTCCGACCACGGAGCTGATCCAGAAAGCGGAGCCCATCTGGGTGGCCCACAGCCTTTTTTTACCAGCCGTTAAATGGCAATAGTCAAGATATGAAGACTGCATAACGGCGGCAAGGCTTAAAATCAAAACCTCTGGCTTATCCGTAATCTCATTAAGATAAGCAATAATCCAGACCGCCGATAGGGCGGTCTGGATTATTTTTGCAAAAAAAATCAAAAAAACACTACCCCGATTTTAATTATGGCGAATTTGCCACAATTAGAAGTCAGGCTGGCTTAAACAGCTACAAGCTCAGCGTAAAAGAATGGGTAGAAAAAACCAACGCAATTGGTCTCAGAGCCAAAGCCGGACGGTACGGCGGGACATACGCATATAAAGACATCGCCTTTGAGTTCGGTATGTGGATCAGTCCCGAATTCAAGATATACCTCATCAAAGAGTTCGAGCGGCTCAAGTCTGAAGAATTAAAACAGCTCGGTTGGGACATCAAGCGCAACCTTGCCAAGATCAATTACCGCATTCACACAGATGCCATCAAGGAAAATCTTATTCCGCCGGAGCTGTCTGCGCGGCAAATTTCTCTGCTCTATGCCAACGAAGCCGATGTACTGAATATGGCGCTGTTTGGTATGACGGCCAAAGAGTGGCGCGATGCCCATCCGGAGTTCAAAGGCAACATCCGCGACTATGCCAACGTTTCGCAGCTCGTGTGCCTGTCCAATCTGGAGAACCTGAATGCTGTTTTCATCAACGAAGGAGTCCCGCAGGCGGAGCGTTTGGCAAAGCTCAACGCCATCGCCATCAGCCAGATGAAGGTGTTGACGGAAGATCACAGGCTGCTGCAGCTTGAAGAGCACAAGCAATAAACCTAAACCGCACCGCTTGACCGTGACGATACCAACTGTGCAGTGTTTTCAGGAAAAACTCGAAAATCTACAGTGGTACAGCATGAAAAAAAGTCCGCGAAATCATAGGATTTCGCGGGCTTTTTTCTGTCTGTCAAAGAGCCAGTCTCAGCATAAAAGGCACGCAAAAGCGTGCCTTTTATGCCTGCCATATCAAATTTCACTTCCTGATAATGAGCGCGATGAACACCAGATCATCCGCCCCGGTGTTGCGGATGCCGTGTCTGCCGCCATCGTCACAGAAAAACGTGTCACCGGCGTGGATGGCACGCTCCGCGCCGTTGTCGCTGTATACGCCCTCGCCGGCGATGATGTGATAGGTTTCGGTTTCGCCGTGGTGCTCGTGATAGTCGATCTCCCTGCCGGGGAAAACAGTAATGCGGGCAAAGAGACCATTGCCTCCCAGCCGCTCCTCCGGCAGCAGCTTCTCCACTTTTCTGTTGGGATTTTCACCATTTTGGACGACTCCTTTCCGCTGCGCTCCAAGACACAGCACGTCATAATTTGCCGGTTCTGTGGGCCTCAGATGGCCAGCGCCGCCTCCAGGGCGTCGCCGGTGGCCAGAACGGCATTGCCGGGGGCCTTGGCGGCCTCGCCGATGACCAGTACCTGACCGGCCACCTTCCCGGCGGTCTCCTTCAGCCCGGCGTTAGACCGGGAGCCCATGGCCAGCACAACGGTGTCATACCCCCGCAGGGAACCGGCGGTGCCGTCTGCCAGGGCGTAGTCCACGCCGTCGGCATAGAACCGGGTCACCTTGGCGCCGGGCTGCAGCAGCACATGGTTCTCCTCGAAGTTCCGGAACATATAGCGGCGGTTTTCCGGAGTCACGTCGGCGGCGATGACGTCCTTCATCTCCACGATGGCCACCTGATGGCCCCGCTCGGCCAGATACTCGGCGGCCTCACAGCCCACCATGCCGCCGCCCACCACCAGGACGCGCCTGCCTGCGGCGGTCTTGCCCAGCAGCAGGTCCTGAGCGGTGACATAGCCGCAGTCGGCCAGCCCCGGAATGGGCAGTACCAGCGGCACGGAGCCGGTGGCCAGGATCACGGCGTCGGGAGCCAGGGCCCGCAGGGGCTCCTCCGTGGCCTCGGTGTTCAGCCGGATGTTCACCCCGGCCTGCTCCGCCCGGACGATCATGGAGCGGATGGCCTCGGAGATCTGCCCCTTGCCGGTGGGATAGGAGGCAATGCGGAAGTTACCGCCCAGTTCGCTGTCCTTCTCCACCGTGGACTCGATGGTGATCAGGCCGAAGCCGCCCTTGGCCCGGGCCTGGTAATAGGAGAGGGAGCGCTCACTGAGGGAGCCGTCGGTGTTGGCCAGATTGTTGCCCATGGGGGCACCACAAAGCGGTTGGGAACCGTCACCGTGCCGGTCTGCACGGGGGAAAACAGGTTGGGGAATTTCATCGTCGCACCTCACATCTTTCTTTTCAGGAGAAGAACTTCTCCAGGACCTCCTGGGCGGGCATATTCTTGCCGGTGAACAGCCTGAAGGCGGCCACGCCCTGCCACAGCAGCATGCCGATGCCGCCCACGGCGGCCTGGCAGCCTGTGGCCCTGGCTTCCCGGATCATCCGGGTCTCCCGGGGGTTATACACCGTGTCCGCCACCACCAGATCGGCGCGGAACAGGGCGGGATCGACCAACGTCTCGCCGTCCAGGGGCTTCATGCCCACACGGGTGGCGTTTACCAGGATGTCGCAGTGACGCACCGCATCGGCCAGGGCTGCGCCGTCCTCCAGCGGGGTGATGGATGCCTTGCAGCCGGGCACGGCCTGGGCCAGCTTCTCCACGGTGTGCCGTCCGTTGGCGAAAAACTCGTCGTCACGGTTGAAGATGGCGATCTTCGCCGCGCCGTCCAGAGCGGCCTGCACACAGATGGCGGTAGCCACGCCGCCTGCGCCCAGCACCACCAGACGCTTGCCCCGGACCTCCACGCCGTTTTCGTGGAGATTGCGGACAAAGCCGATGCCGTCGGTTTTGTGGCCGGTGAGCCTGCCGTCCTGACTGACAGTAACGGTGTTGCAGGCGCCGATGAGTCTGGCGGCGGGGGACAGCTCGTCCACCAGCCCCGCCACGGCGGTCTTGCAGGGCATGGTAACGTTGAAGCCGCCGACGCCCAGGGTTTTCAGCGCGGCCAGGCCCTGCTCCACCTGCTCCAGGGGGATGTCAAAGGCCAGATAGGCGGCGTCCTCGCCGGTGCGGGCGAAGCTGTAGCATCGCAGGGCCATGCTGTCAACTGTCAGCGAAAACGGAGACGGCAACAGCGGGTGCAACTTTTCCACCGCGTGCGGGCGTATCCGAAGGGAGATGAAGCAAATGCCTGAAATCAAGATCAAAATTCGGGACAAGTGGGCCGGAGGCACGGGGACCGTGATCTGCGGCAACAGCGACTACACGGTGGTGTGGGACCTGGACGACGAGTGGACCCCCTATGGCACAAAAACCATGCGGGTAAACCTGGCGGACGGGAGCTATCAGGATGTGGTGTTCACCGGCAATACGGCGGCTCTGCCGGTGCTCAGCACGCCGGGGTGGGCGTCCGTGGGCCTGTACGCCGGGGACCTGCACACCAGCCGGGCGGCGGACCTGCGGGTGCTGCCGTCTGTTACCACCCCCGGCGGCGCTCCGGCGGACCCGCCCGAAAGCGTGTACGATCAGCTGATGGAACTGATCAAGGACATGGGCGGCGCGTCCGAGGAGGACATCGCCAAGGTGGTGGCTACGTACCTGGCCGAGCATCCGGTGGAGGAGACGGACCCCACCGTATCGGTGTGGGCCAAAGAGAACAGCAAACCGACCTACACGGCGGCGGAGGTGGGGGCACTGTCGGCGGATACGCTGCAGGCGGCAACCGATGCCGCCCTGGCGCAGGCCAAGGCCAGCGGGGCGTTCGATGGCGCGGATGGCGCGACCGGTCCCCAGGGTCCCAAGGGAGATACCGGCGCAACCGGCCCGCAGGGACCTAAAGGAGACCCGGGTGATACCGACCCGGCCATCACCGTGGCCATTCCCCCAGTGGTTAGGGTCCTGACCGGTGGCGAATTCAGTATCTACTACGCCAATGTGATTTCCCGGCAGAACGCCATTTTTTGGTGCGGCTCAGTCAGTGGGCTGACCACACGGCGGTATGACGATCATCTGTCCGTAACGGCCAATGCAGCCGGGACGTATCCGCTGCAGTGGAAGGTGTACAGTTCTGGTTACAGCCTGCTGGCAAGCGGCATGTGCACGATCATCGCCGTAGACAGCAAGGCTGTTACCGCTTCGGCGCTGGTCATCGGCGATAGCACCGTGACCCAGGGCGGCTACATCTGCCAGAAGCTGCTGAGCTGCTTTTCCGCCGCAGGCGGTGCGCTAACGCTGCTCGGGACACGCGGCACGGCTCCGGCCAAACACGAGGGCCGGGCCGGGTGGAAAGCCTCTGACTACTGCACTAAGGCGGCGGACGGCACCTACACAAACCCATTTTACGACAACGGCTTCGATTTCAGCCACTACATGGCCACTCAGGGCTACACCGACGTGGGCGTGGTGGTCATCCAGCTGGGCATCAACGATATCTTCTATGCAGGGCTTGATTCTTTCTCTGCTGCCGCAACGATTGGATACATGGACGCCATGGTGACCTCCATCCTGGCTTACGACAGCAGCATCAAGGTCATCGTTGATCTGCTTACGCCGCCCAATGGGAACACCTCCGTTTTCACAGAGAAATACGGCACCAGTCAGATCGACTTCGTCTATCGCTTGAACGCGATACGCCTGTCCAAGGCGCTGATGGAGCACTTTGCCGGTAACGCATCCGTGGTTGTCTCACCCAACAACTGTGTGCTGAATCCGACTCAGGACATCAATGATGGCGTACATCCCACGGAGGGAGGCTATGCGAAATTGGGGCAAACGATCTACGAAACAATGCTGGGTGTGCACGACGGTGACAGCGGCGGAGGCCAGACGCCCCCCCTGTGGGATATGCCCGCCCGGACGGGCGTTCAGTGGCCGGAGTATTCCGACGGAGCCGTGGGCAGGAGCTTCAGCGTGGATAAGTACTATTATCCGCTGTCCTTCAACGGGACCACCCAAAGCCCGGCCAATGCATCGATGACGGACTTTGCGGTCGGAACGGACACACTGGAATTCACCATTAAGGCCGGAGGTGCAAGCGCAAGCCAGCTCTCCGGCTACGGCATCGTGGTTCCGCTGGCGCTGGAGGTCGGAAAAAGTTACACCTTCACGGCAAAATGTGCCAGCGCAAACAGCGGCGTGAACCTGATGACCTATAACGTAAGCGACGGCGTGTGGACCTACGCGTCCAACGCTCGAGTCTGCTACAGCACCACGGAGCTTTGCTCCAATGTCATAACCCCAGAGGCTGGGAAGGGATACGCTATCTGTTTCTCCCAGAAAAGCGGCGGCGTTGGTACTAAAAACGTCTTCAGCCAGATTTCTTTGCAGGAGGCGTGAAATGAGCGTACCGATTTTGTGGATTTGGGACGAGGCGGCCCAGAAGTACGTCCCGCTTCCCGCTGTTGGGCAAACGGTGCGACTATCCAGTGGATTGTCATGGCGCGCTGATAATCAGTAATCACGCCGCCCAAGGCGGCAGGAAAGGAGATTTTACAACATGAAAGAAAACACGATCAAGGCCGCGCTGGCGGCTGCGCTGGGGGCGCTGTGCGCTTACGGCATCCAGCTGCTGGTGCCAGTGCTGGTGCTGCTGGTGGTGATGGTCCTGGACTACATCACCGGCATGGCCAAGGCCTGGCACGCCGGGGAGCTGTCCTCCCGGGTGGGCCTGTGGGGCATCCTGAAAAAGGTGGGCTACCTGGTGATTGTCGGGGTGGCCTGCGTGGTGGACTGGCTGCTGCGTTACGGGGCGGACAGCCTGGGCTGGAACTGGCCGGTGGACTTCCTGTTTGCCAGCATCGTCATCATCTGGCTGGTCATCAACGAGCTGCTGTCCATCCTGGAGAACGTTTCGGCCATCGGTGCACCGGTGCCGGGCTTCATGCAGGCCCTGCTGAAAAAACTGAAGGTACACACTGAGGACACGGCAGAGGAGAACCTGCCGGGAGAGGAGAACAGCGATGAGTAAGAAGGTCTACATCAGCCCCAGCGACCAGGTGAGCAACGCTTACGCCTGGGGCAACACCAACGAGCACGTCCAGTGCCAGAAGATCGCCGAGGCGGAGGCGGCGGCCCTGCGCCGCAGCGGCGTGGAGGTGCAGGTGGCGGCTCTGGGCTCCACCATGGCCCAGCGCTGCGCCCAGTCCAACAGCTTCGGTGCGGACGTCCACAACTGCGTCCACACCAACGCCTGCAACGGCAAGGTCATGGGCACCCGGCTGTTCTGCTACGCCATCCCCGGCAAGGGGTATGACGCCTGCAAGGCGGTGTTTGCGGAGCTGGCTCCGCTGTCTCCCGGCACGTCCGAGAACGTGCAGAAGAACCCCAACCTTTACGAGGTGCGTATCCCTGCGGCTCCCACGGTGTACTGTGAGTGCGAATTCCACGACACGGTGGAGGGTGCCAAGTGGATCGTGGAGCACACCACGGAGATCGGAGAAGCCATCGCCAAGGGCCTGTGCAAGTACCTGGGCGTGGCCTTCGTCCCGGCTCAGACGCAGAAGCCTGCCGAAGAACCCAAGGCCGACGCCGAACAGGTGCTGTACCGGGTCCAGGTGGGAGCCTTCGCCGTCCGCGCCAACGCCGACAGGATGCTGGAAAAGCTGAAAGCGGCGGGGTTTGCCGGGTTTGTGGTGAAGGGGAAGAAGTAAGACTATAATTGCCCCTAAATTTAAAAAGTTTAGGTGAGGAAGGTGAGTAATCGGGTACATTTCCCTATAACTATTTCTATATACGCGCGTACTAAGAAGAAGTTATAGGGATTTTAGCCCGATTACTCACCTAACTCACCTAAGTGCCTTAGATACAAAGAAAACACTCCCTACCATTACGGTAAGGAGTGTCTTTTTGTTTGGACAAATACCGTTCCCCACGCAATGTAGGGTTCGGATATACGTCCAATGGCAACAGCTGATAATATTGATACGGTTTCAACAGGTTTCATATGGTTTCACTTAAAAATGAAACCATAGCGGTATAAATAAAACCATACTGATTCATTCATCAAACTGAAGTTGTCGCTCAATGCAGTAGTATTTGAATGCTCCATCTTCTCTGCTAAGGTGAAAGCCCACCTTTTCCAAGACATGCTGACTTCGGGTGTTCTTCATAATGGTATCTGCATTGACTGCAACCATTCCCAGCTCGTCAAAAGCATATTTTACCGCCAATCGCTCGGCTTGTGTTCCATAACCTTTATCTTTCACTGCGTCGTTCTGCATATGAATACTCAGTGTACATTCTGCTTTTTCCAAGTCTATCTGTTTCAGCTGTAATTCTCCAATAGGCTTGCCGTCAAGCATTATGGCAAAAATGATACGCGAGGGCTCATTTTTTGAATCAAAATACCGGTCAACGGACGCTTTATTATAAAAGTACGGCTTAAACAGGGACATATCCATATAGATGGATGCATCGTTGCTCCAGCCCTTATACAACTCATGACAGAGTTCTCTTGTCATTTTCTTTAATTCGACCATTTTGCTTCCTTTTTCGCAAGATCCCGATTTATCAAATTGATTATATCAGATGATTTTACTTATTACGATAAAAAAGTCCGATGGTTTCAGAAGGCTGCACCCGAAAAGGAAACCATAGCAGTGGAAGCGAAACCATGCTTATCCGTTCGGCAAACCGGAATTTATAGTCTAAAGGTTTCCTTGATCAATCTTGCAACCTTATCGGGTTCCATATCCGAATTATCAATCCTGAGGTAGTTATCAAACGTAATCTCGCCTTCACAACTAACACATCTATGGTTTTTGTCAGCATTGATTAAACGCTGATTGGAAGCCTCTATATCTCTTTTGGAAGCTTTGTGTTTTAATCTGTTCTCAGAAATGTTCCTTTTCAGTCTGATCTCTTGCGGGGCAATCAGTTCAACATAATAAAAATCCGTCTCGTATGGTTCAAAGATACTTTTCACATGCTCCAGAGACTCCCATTCTGACGGTAGATCAAAATCCATCATCATTGTAAAAATCATCCCATAGTTATCGGAAGCTGCAAAGTTCTTGAAAATAGTGTCACGCATTTCTGAGATTGTCTTTCCGTCGTATCTACCGAAAATCTCTATCACCGGTTCGATGGTCATGTGATTGTGAAAGAGCCTTAAATCCGTTATTTTCATTAGTTCCTGACCAACTGTCATTTTCCCAACAGCAGTATCGCCGATTATAAATAATAGTTTCATAAAACACCTCCACAAACTCCGACTTCGAATTAATTATATCAGATGATCATGCTGATTACAAATAAAAAGTCCGATGGTTTCGCATCAAAACCATCGGACTTATCTGGTGGAGCTGAGGGGAGTCGAACCCCTGTCCGAAAGCACTTTGACAGGACCTTCTCCGGGCGCAGGACAGTTTCAGCATTCCCTCCCTGGGCAGGCACTGGCCAGACTGCACAGTTCAGTAGAGTCATGATGCATGGGCGGGGCAACTCTTACCCGCCGCACGTCCGCCACATCAACGACGCCTTCCCCGGCCTGTGGCCTCTCCGGTTCAGACGGCTGCCTTTAGTTAGGCAGCGACAGCAATACGATTGTTGTCAGTTAATTTTAAAGTTGCCCGTTTTAAGGCGGTCAGGCGCCGCCGCCCGCTTATCCTGCCTCCACACCCCCGTCGAAACCGGTACAGCCCCGTATATGGGATAGGAGGCGTCCGGGCCGGGAAACCGGCCCGGATACCTTGAAAACATTTTTACTTGTGGAAGGGGTCCGGCAGCTTGTCAGGCTCCGGGTACTCCACGCCCTGAGTGTCCACGGTGACGGACTTCATCACCTGGGGCTTCTTAGGCTTGTTGGTGATCATGTTTCTGGGCTGGGAGACGATCTCGTCCACCACGTCCATGCCGTCGATGACCATGCCGAAGGCGGCGTACTGCCCGTCCAGATGGGGAGCGTCCTTATGCATGATGAAGAACTGGCTGCCGGCAGAGTCCATAGCCTGGGCCCGGGCCATGCTGAGAACGCCCCGGGTGTGGCGCAGGTCGTTGGGCACGCCGTTGGCGGCGAACTCGCCCTTGATGCAGTAGCCGGGGCCGCCCATGCCGGTGCCGTCGGGGCAGCCGCCCTGGATCATGAAGCCATAGATGCAGCGGTGGAAAATCAGCCCGTTATAGAAGCCGGAGTTGGCCAGGGAGATGAAATTCCGCACAGACTGCGGTGCAATATCGGGATACAGCTCAGCGGTGATTTTCTTGCCGTTCTCCATTTCGATGGTAACAATGGGATTGCTCATGGATACGCTCCTTTTTTACCGGTTTTTCTCGCGGACGGCCCGCTCCATTTCGCGCTTGGCGTCGCGCTTGGCGATGGCGTCCCGCTTGTCATAGGTCTTTTTGCCCTTGCACAGGCCCAGCTCCACCTTTACCCGGCTGTCCTTGAAATACAGGCTCAGGGGGATCAGGGCATAGCCGTCCTGCTTCTGCAGGTCGTGGAGCTTGCGGATCTCCCGCTTGTGCATCAGCAGCCGCTTGGGCCGGTCCGGGTCCTTGTTGAAGATGTTGCCCTGCTCATAAGGGGAGATGTGCATGCTGTGGGCGTAGATCTCGCCGTCCTTGGCCACGCAGTAGGAATCCTTCAGGTTCACCCGGCCCTGCCGGATGGACTTGACCTCCGTTCCGGCCAGCTCGATGCCCGCCTCGTATCGGTCCTCCACGAAATAGTCGTGGTGGGCCTTGCGGTTCTGGGCCGCGATCTTGATACCCCGCTTTTCCATGGCGGACCTCCTCTCTTTTGGCTGGTAGATTAGTATACCACACTTTTCCGGAAATTGCAACCCCCCGGCAGCCCTCACAGCAGCAGGCCTTGTAGGACTACAATACATCTTGGACAATTGAATAAAAAGGGTATGAGGAATAGG
>OGGZ01001013.1_pt1 | contig 26883 bp, 18 predicted proteins | sample 1571371 | NCBI WGS metagenome assembly OGGZ01 (sample SAMEA2582025, study PRJEB24529) | metagenome | biome: Human gut stool | place: China | collected 2011
CCGCCCGGCGGTTGTACTTCTGGTCGAGGAAGAAGCCGGTCTTCTGGCCGTTCTCGAAATCGACGTGGTAGTAGACGCTGTTCTCGCAGATCTCGGTCTGGGTGGAGGCGGGGTGGGTTTCACCCGGCAGCTCGAACCAGCCCTTGCTCTGCTCGAGGCCCTCTTTGGCCCGCAGAGCCTCATCGTTCCGCTCGTAGATGCCGTCGATGGTCTGGCCGTCGGCCCGCAGCACTTCGGCGAGGAGGGGGAAGAGGACGGGCTTCAGCTTCTCCATGCCGACGCTGAGGGTCTGGGTGACGAGGATGTTGTTGAAGCGGTCCACGGTCAGGCCGGGGAACTGGTCGGCCTCGCCGAAGATGACCCGGCAGGCCGACAGGTCGGCAGGCTCGAGGACGGTCTTGCGGTAGGCCCAGGCGTATTCGACGCGGCGGCGCCAGAAGCTGGCGTCGAAGGTGTCGTTGGCGTTGCGGGAGATGAGGCGGACGCGGATCTTGCTCTTGAGAGAGACGAAGCCGGTGCCGAGGTAAGCGCCCTTCGGGCTCACTACGTCGGCGAGGGCGCCGTTCTCGGGCTCTGCCTCCGGGAACTCGAGGATGTCGTTCTCGTATACCCACGGATGCCCGCCCACGAGGCTGGCCTCGGCTTTTTTGTTTACTTTATAAATAGGATAGCTGCGTTCTGATTTCATGGTTGCTCCTTAATAATTGAGGATGAACCTCTCCGTCACGGCTGCTGCACGAGGGAAGGCTTCGCCTTTGTACAACCTCTCAGTCTGCTTCGCAGACAGCTCCCCTAGTAGGGGAGCCTCTGGCGAAGAGGCGAGGCTTTACGGAATGCCAAGGCCTCCCCTCGATAGGAGCAACGACGACGACCGCCGCCAGTGGCGGAAACAGGGAGTCGCTGTTGGGGCCGCGGCCAGCAGGATGCAAGCGAGAGCGCAGCAGACGCTGGGAGCCGCAACCCGGGCAGTGGCACGGCGTTAGCCGTGACGGAGAGGTTATCTTTTGGCTAACTCACCATTTATAATACCATAAAAATATGTTAGAATAAATACAAAAACCACCGAAAGGAAGGAAAACATCATGGAGATCGAGCGCAAGTGGATGGTGAACGGCTGGCCGGAGGGGCTTCCGCTGAAAGAGGAGTTTGCCATGCGGCAGGGCTACATCAGCGTGCGGCCCACCGTCCGCATCCGGGAAGAGGCCCTGACGGGAGGCAAGACCCACTACGTCCTCTGCTTCAAGTCGGGCAGCGGGCTGGCGAGGGAAGAGATCGAGCGGGACATCGACCCTGCGCTTTTCAATGACCTTGAGACGAAGATCGTCGGCAGGCCCCTCATCCCGAAGCTCCGCCGCAGCTACCTGCTGCCGGACGGTGCGGTGCTGGAAGTGAATCATGTGGACGAGGGCCAGCCGACGGAGTTCTGGTACGCCGAGGTGGAGTACCCTACGGTAGAGGCAGCCCGCAGCTGGCAGCCCGCCGCCGTGGGCCTCGCGGACTACCTCAGCGACGAAGTCACCGACCAGCCCGGCCAGAGCATGGGGGCCTATTGGGAGCAGACCCGGGGCTGAACCGACGAACGTAGTGGAAAAACCTTGAAGATTATGATATGATGGTCGTATCACTCATACTGCGGCCCCGGACGGGCCGGGAAAGAAGGAAACAACTACGAAACGACCCAAATTCACGCTGTCTGTGCAGTACAATTCGCCGGTCATCCTGACATTTTTCCTCCTCTCACTGGGGGTGCTGTTCCTGGGCCAGTACACCGGCGGCTGGACGACCACCCATCTGTTCAGCGTCTACCGTTCCTCGCTGAAAGACCCGCTGTTTTACATCCGGCTCTTCGGCCATGTGCTGGGCCACGGCAGCTGGGACCATTTCCTGAACAATATGCTGCTTCTCCTCGTCGTCGGCCCGCCGATGGAGGAAAAGTACGGCAGCCTGCCCCTGCTCAAAGGCATCCTGCTCACGGCCCTCATCTCGGGCATTCTGCAGTGTGCGCTGTTCCCCCGCACGGCGCTGCTGGGCGCGTCGGGCATCGTCTTCATGCTCATCATGCTGGCATCCCTGTCCGGCTTCTCGGGCGGCATCCCCGTCACCATGCTGCTGGTGGCGGCGCTCTATCTGGGCCAGCAGATCTATGACATCATCTTTGTGCGGGACAACGTGGCCAACTTCATGCACATCGTCGGCGGCGTCTGCGGCACAGTGTTCGGCTACGTCAATGCGGGGCCGCGCAGGAAACGGAAACACTAGCCCTCTCAGTCATCGCGCAGCGATGACTGAGAGGGCGGCTAAGAACAAGCAAATTTTATCATTCGCGCGGTTTTGCCGCTTGCTTTTTGATGGGCAGCGCTCTATTATATCATTTGTACAAATATTTCCCTTCGAATTTTCACAAAATCACCAAATGTAGTTTATCGGACGGAGGTTGTTTATGAGACGACTGTGCAGCCCATCCCCGGGGATGAAACTGCAAAAAAATCACGACAAAGGAGGACGGACGCTTTGAACGAACACGAAAAACCACAGATAGACTTCATGCACAAGCTTGCGCGCCAGATCGTGGAACGCCGCAACCTTGTGTTCCTGTTTGTCATTCTGGCTGCCATCTTCACGGTGTTCTCGGTGCGGTGGGTCAAGGTCGAGACCGACATGACCACCTACCTGCCCAAGACCTCGGAGACCCGCATGGGCCTCGACATCATGGATGAGCAGTTCACGACCTACGGCTCTGCCGATGTCATGGTGGCCAACATCACGCCCGCTGAGGCCGATGAGCTTTCCGACCGGCTCACCGAGCTCAAGGGCGTCCAGATGCTGGACTACGACGACACGACCGACCATTATAATAAGGACGCAGTGTCGGCCCTTTACTCCATCACCTTCGACTACCCCGAGGACGATGACCAGTGCCTCGAGGCCCTTGACCGGGTGAAGGAATACCTCGCCGACTACGACATCTACGTCTCCACCTCGCTGGGCAACACCCAGCAGGAGACCATTGATGCCGAGGTACGGGTCATCATGGTGTACGTTGCCGTCATCATCGTCATCGTCCTGCTCCTGACGTCCCAGACCTACGCCGAGGTGCCCGTCCTCATCCTCACCTTCGTGGTGGGCATGATCCTGAACATGGGTACAAACTTCATGCTCGGCACCATCTCCTTCGTGTCCAACTCGGTCACGAACATCCTGCAGCTGGCGCTGTCGCTGGACTACGCTATCATCTTCTGCAACCACTTCAAGGAAGAACACCAGACCATGCCTCTGAAGGAGGCCGTCATCGAGTCCCTGAGCAAGAGCATCCCCGAGATCAGCTCCAGCTCCCTGACCACCGTCGGCGGCCTTGTGGCGATGCTGTTCATGCAGTTCCGCATCGGCTCCGATATGGCCGTCTGCCTCATCAAGTCCATCCTCTTTGCGATGCTCTCGGTGTTCGTGGTCATGCCCGGCCTGCTGATGCTCTTCGGACCCTACATGGATAAGACCAAGCACAGGAACTTCGTGCCGGAGATCCCCTTCGTGGGCCGCTTTGCATGGCGCACCCGCAAGGTCATCCCTGTCATCTTCCTGGTGGTCATCCTCATCGGTTACCACTTCTCGAACCTTTGTCCCTACGCCTACGGCTACGATGTCATCAAGGTGCCGAAGATGAACGAATCCCTCATCGCGGACCAGATGATCGAAGAGAACTTCACCAAGTCGAACCTCGTGGCTCTCGTCTACCCCAAGAGCGACGATTACAGCATCGAGAAAAAGATGCTGGAGGAGCTGGAACGCTATGATGAAATAGACTCCACCAAGGGTCTGTCCAACATCGAGGCCCAGGACGGCTATATGCTGGAAGACAAGCTCACCGCCCGCCAGTTCTCCGAGATGGCCGACCTGGACTACGAGGCCGCCCAGATGATCTACACCGCCTACGCCATCGAGAACGAGGAGTACGGCCAGATCATCGGCAACTTCGCCTCCTATAAAGTGCCGCTGGTGGATATGTTCCTCTACGTCTGCGACGAGGCTGACACCGGCATCGTCTCCCTCTCTCAGGAAGACCTGGACGACCTCCACGAGGCCCGGGAGAAGATGGAGAGCGCACTGGCCCAGCTGCAGGGCGACGACTACAACCGCGTCCTCATCTACCTGAGCCCCTCTCTGGAACCCGGCCAGACTACTTATGAGTTCACCGACACCATCCGCTCCATCGCCCGGAAGTATTACCCGGACGGCGAACTCTACATGGCCGGTGACGCCACCAACGAGTACGATTTCCAGAAGTCCTTCGCCATCGATAATGTCGTCGTCAACGTCGTGTCCATCTTCATCGTCCTGCTGGTGCTGCTGTTCACCTTCCAGTCCGTCGGTATGCCCATCCTGCTCATCGTGGTCATCCAGGGCGCTATCTGGATCAACTTCTCGTTCCCGTATTTCATGGGGACCAACCTCTACTTCATGGGCTACCTCATCGTCAGCTCCATCCAGATGGGCGCGAACATCGACTACGCCATCGTCATCGCTACCCGTTTCAACGAGCTGAAGGATAAGATGGAGCACAAGCAGGCCATGATCGAGACCATCAACTTCGCGTTCCCGACCATCCTGACTTCCGGCACCATCATGACCGTGTCCGGCATCCTCATCGGCCAGATGACTTCCGACGCCTGCATCGTGGGCATCGGCCAGTGCCTGGGCCGAGGCACCATCATCTCCATCCTCCTCGTCCTCTTCGTTCTGCCCCAGATCCTGCTCATCGGCACCCGCATCGTGGACCGTACCTCCTTTGCCGTGCCGAAGCTGGTGGCCCGCAGCAGCGGCAATGGCCGTATGCGGGTCAACGGCATCGTGCAGGGCGAGATCCACGGCTCTGTGGCCGGTACGATGAACGCCATCGTGGACGGCGACGTCCAGCTGACCGTCATCTCGGGCAATGTCTCTCAGGAACTGGACGACAACGAAAAACAGGAGGTGCAGAATGAAGACCAGTAACCATCTGCTGCGCCGCCTGACGGCTGCGCTTCTGGCCGCTGTGCTGGCGCTGAGCATCGCACTGCCGGTGTTCGCGTCCGACGACGGCGATACCATTTACATCAACAGTGTCTCGGACCTGCTCTCGCTGGCCAGGAACTGTACCTACGACCAGTGGTCGGTGGGAAAGACGGTTATTCTACAGAAAGACCTCTCCCTCGAGGGGATGCTGTGGGAGCCCATCCCGTCCTTCAGCGGACAGTTCAAGGGCAGCGGCCACACCATCTCGGACCTGACCATTACGGGCCAGTATTCCCCGGCGGGCCTCTTCGGCATCGTGGAGGAACAGGGCTCCATCGAGTCCCTGAGCGTCCGCGGCGTCGTGTCTGTCTCTGACTCTGCCGACACCACCACCGGCGGCATCGTAGGCATCAACCACGGCACCCTCATCAGCTGCCAGTTCACCGGCGTCGTCACCGGCGACAGCGAGGTGGGCGGCATCGTGGGCCGCAACGAGTCCGAAGGCACCATCGACCACAGCACGGCCCGCGCCATCGTCACCGGCAAATCTTCCACCGGCGGCATCGCAGGCTATAACCTCGGGGTCATCACCGGCTGCACCAATGTGGGCAGCATCAACACCGAATATCCGGAAGCCTCTCTCGACACCGACGGCTTCACGGCCAAGATGGTGGACTACATCAACAACAAGATGGCCGCCGCTGCTGACGACGCCACCAATTCCGTCACCAACGTCGCCACCGACACCGGCGGCATCGCAGGCCGCTCCTCCGGCATGATCCTGACCAGCGTCAACACCGGCACCATCGGCTACGAGCATGTTGGCTACAATGTGGGCGGCATCGTGGGCCGCACCGACGGCCTCGTATCCGGCTGTGTCAACCAGGGCTGTGTTCTGGGCCGCAAGGACGTGGGCGGCATCGCCGGTCAGGCGGAACCTTACCGGGAGCTGGACCTCTCCAAGGATACCATCAAGCGTCTCCGTTCGGAGCTGGAGGTCCTGCGCGGCCTTGTCGATGACACCACCGGCGTCGTCGAGAACTCCACCACCAGCATCTCCAACTCCTTCAGCGCCATGACCAGTCAGATGGACACCGCCATTGCAGCGGCCCGCCAGCTGGACGATCAGGCCAGCGACTACGGCGACGAGGTGGCCGACGAGATCGACCGCGCCTCCACTCTGCTGGCCGATACCCTCACCAAACTCGAACCCGTCATGGACACCGGCGAAGATGCCATGACCAAACTGACCGACGCCACCGGAAACCTCAAGTGGGCCATGCGCGAGATGGCCGCTGAGATGCTGATGGCATCCAGCGCCCTCAGCAAGACCAGCTCCGGTCTGGACAAGGTGAGCGACGCGGCCGAGGATGGCCGTGACGGTATGTCGGCTATCTCTGAGGGTATCAAACAGCTGTTGGAGTCTGTCGATACCGGCGATGACAGCGCTGCCTCGCAGGCCATCTCCACCATCCTGACCGGCTACGACTCTCTCTCTGCCGAGAAGAAGTCGGATAAGTACCTCAAGAATGGTATCGAGCTGCTGAAGGTGGCCAACTCCGTGGCCAGCGTCTTCACGCTGGGCAGCGGCATGGCCCCGGCAATGAAGGCCGTCACCGCAGGCATGGGCCTGCTGCGCACGGCATCCCTCCTGTCCAACGACAGTGACATTGCCCGCGCTACTTCCCAAATCGCAAGTGCCATCGGCACCATCTCTACCATTGCCACCCAGATGGGCGGCATCGTGGGCAGCGCTGCCAAGTCCGTCTCGGCCTCCGACCATCCCGAGCTGGCTGCGGCTCTGACCAAAGCCTCTGACGCTCTGGACGGCATGGGCGGCATCACCGACGGCATCATGGACAACATCAAGGACTGGGTCGGCAATAACGGCGGCGGCAGCATCAAGGATGGTCTCGATCAGCTGAGCGATGCTTCCGACAAGCTGAGCGACGCCATGGATGACCTGAGCGACTCCCTCGACCTGCTTAAGACCGACGCCGCCCTCACCAGCGCAACGCTGGCACACACCTCTGTGGCCATGGGCCAGATGCAGGACGGCCTCGGCGGCCTGACCGATATGATGGGCCAGACCCGCGACATCCTCCACTGGCTCAACCAGCAGGACCCCATCAAGGTGCCTCGTCCCTCGGCAGAGCTGACCAACACCAAGGACTCCCTCTTTGATGCTGTCAGCGCCATCAACGACAAGATGGACGACATCAACAGCACCATGCGCACCGCCAGCAACCAGCTGACCGACAAGATGCGCGCCGTGACCGCACAGGTCAGCGTCGTGTCCAACCTGATGCTGGACGCCGTGGAAGAGATCAGCGACCCGGGCAGCAAGACCATCTACGAAGATGAGTCGGAAGACCTCATCGCTTCCCAGTCCGACGGCAAAATTGAGAACAGCATCAACCGCGGCAGCATCGACGCCGACATGAATGTGGGCGGCATCGCCGGTACCATGGGCGTCGAGAACCTGCTGGACCCCGAGGAGGACAACAAGGACGAAGGCACTTCGCTGCTGCGCACCTCCTATACCGTCAGCGCCGTCCTCATCGGCAACATCAACGAGGGCAGCATCACCGCCAAGAAGGATATGGTCGGCGGCATCGTCGGCCAGGAGGAGCTGGGCCTTGTGACGGCCTGCGAGTCCTACGGCGACGTCACCGGCGTCAACCAGGTGGGCGGCATTGCCGGTGCGGCCAGCGCCAAGCTCCGCAGCAACTGGGCAAAATGCGCCCTCAGCGGTGAAAAGTACATCGGCGGCATCGTCGGTCAGGGTACCGACAGCGACCTCACCGACGGCAGCCTCATCGCCATCAACAACCGTGCCATCGTCTCTGTGCTGGAAGGCCAGCAGTACGTGGGTGCTGTCTCCGGCGGACAGGACGGCGACTTCTATGGCAACCTCTTCGTCTCCGACGATCTGCAGGGCATCGACCGCCTGAGCCGCGTCGGTCAGGCAGAGCCGGTCACTTATGAGACCCTGCTGGCTCAGGAGAATGTGCCGGACTCCTTCCGCAAGCTGACCCTGACCTTCAAGGCCGACGGCCACATCATCAAGAAGATCAGCTTTGACTACGGTGCGTCTTTCACTCTGGCCGACTACCCCGAGATCCCCCAGAAGAATGGATACTACGCCGAGTGGAGCGCACCCGTCCTCGACCAGCTCCACACCGACACCGTGGTCAATGTGGAGTACACGCCCTACATCCCGTCTCTGAGCAGCAGCGTCACCCGTGAGAACGGACGCCCCGTCTTCTTCGTGGACGGCTTCTTCGGCGGTTCCAACGCCGTGCAGGTCACCCAGCAGGACATCACAGCCGATGTCCACGGTGTGACAGAGCAGTGGCTGCTGGAGTTCACCGATGACGGCAATGAGACCCACCAGATCCGTTATCTGACCCCCGGCAAGGCTAAGGGCAAGGTCTACGTCAAGCAGGCCGACGGCAGCTGGCATAAGGTGGAGACGGGCAGCTTCGGCAGCTACACCACCTTCACCACCACCGGCACCGAGGTCGAAGTGGCTTTCGTCCCCGCAAAGCTCCCCGTCTGGGCCTTCTGCGCCGGCGGCGCAGCCCTGCTGGTGCTGCTCCTTCTGCTGGCAAAGCGCATCAAGTCGAAGCGCGGTCCCAAGGGCGAAAAGCCCCGCAGGGAGAAGAAGGGCAAACAGCCCGAGACGGCAAACGCCCCCGCCGATGAGCTGGATACCCCCATCTCTGAGACGGATATGCAGTAACCCTCTCAGTCTCGCTGCCGCTCGACAGCTCCCCCAGAGGGGGAGCCTCTGGCGTGTCGGCCAGGCCCACGCTGGACGAGCAAAGTTTCTTTATATCAAAAACAGGAGTGCCCTGCTACAGAGGGCAGCAGCTTCGGAACAATATCCTTGTCAAGCTGCTGCTAGCCTTGGTAGCAGGGCACTCTTTTTTGCGTTATATTGAGCTTTCAGCGTCCAGTAGAAAGTGGCCCGGCCTGCCAAAGCCTCTCCTACAAGGAGAGGTGGCACGCCGTAGGCGTGACGGAGAGGTTGTACAAAGACGAGCCTGCCCTCTGTAGCAAGGCCCGCCCTTTTACGCTATATTGCGCCTCAGGCGTCCAGTAGGAAGTTGACCGGCCTGCCAGAGGCTCCCCCTCTGGGGGAGCTGGCGAGCGAAGCGAGACTGAGAGGGTTATTCCTCCGTCTCCTTCACATCGTTCAGGAACGCCTCTATCTTATCGATCTGGTTCTCCGCCACGGCGCGGCCCGTCTCGTAGACCCGGCGCAGCTGGGCGGGGTCGCGCTCCATAGCGCCGATCTCCAGTGGGATGGGCGGGCGGATGACATAGTCTTTGCCCGATGCCTCCTGCATGGCGATGTAGGAGAGGGTCTCGTTGTACCGCTCGTGACGGTCGGCCACCGCTGCCACGAAGGCCGGATAGCGCAGATACCGCGCACGGATGGCGGGCAGCATGGGGTTCTTCTTTTTCACGAAGCCCTTGGGCTGGGTCAGGATGATGAGGTTCCGCTTGTAACCCAGGCTCTCGAAGAAGCGGACGGGGATGGAGTCGGCCACGCCGCCGTCCAGCAGGGAGTAGTGGCCGATCCGGACGGCCTTCGCTACCAGCGGCATGGACGCCGAGGCCTCCATCCAGCGCACGTCCTCGGCGTCGCCGCTGCGGCACTTGTGGTAGATCGGGTCGCCGGTGCGCAGGTCGGTGCAGACGACAAAGAAGTCCATGGGCGAAGCGCGGAAGGCCTCTTCATCGAAGGGGTCCAGCTTTTCCGGCACCTCGTGGTAGCAGAAATCCTCGCTGTAGAGGTTGCCGGTGCGCAGCAGATTGCGGAAGCTGGCGTAGCGCTTGTCGTTGCAATATTCGGTGTTGTAGCGGATGACGCGGCCGATCTGGTGCGACTTGAAGTTGCAGCCGAACACCGCGCCCGCCGACACGCCGATGGTGCCGTCGGTGGTGAGGCCGTGCTCCATCAGGACATCCAGAACGCCTGCGGTGAACATCCCCCGCATGGCACCGCCCTCTAATACTAACCCTGTCTTCATATACTGACTCCTTTTCCCGGTGCGGCCCTCGTCGGCCGCAGCAAGCCGTTTCCGGTTGCTACCAGTATACTCGATTTTGCGCAGAAAACAAGAGACAACTGCACAAATCGCCCGCCCTGAGACACAGACTGTACCGCAAAAGTCATACTTATAATCGAAAGGGCTGAAAAAACCGGAGAGAACGAGTCAAATTTGGGCAGAAAAAGCCTTGCCAACCGGGAGAGTATCCGGTATACTGATATGAAATATCGACCGTTTTGTGACAGGGAAATTGGGAGGAAGAGACGAACTATGAAAATGCTGGAAGACCGCATCCGCAAAGACGGCATCGTGCGTGAGGGCAACGTGCTCAAGGTGGACAGCTTCATCAACCATCAGATGGACATCCCACTGTTCCGCGAGATGGCAAAGGAGTGGAAGCGCCTGTTCGATGGCAAGCCCATCAACAAGGTGCTCACCATCGAGGCCAGCGGCATCGGCATCGCGGCTGTGGTGGCCAGCGAGTTCAACGTGCCGGTAGTGTTCGCCAAAAAGTCCATGAGCATCAACCTGGACTACGACAACTACGAGACGAAGATCCAGTCCTTCACCCACAAGAAAATTTATAATGTTATCGTCTCCAAGAAGTTCCTCACCCCCGAGGACCACGTCCTCATCATCGACGACTTCCTGGCCAACGGCTGCGCCCTGCTGGGTCTGCTGGAGCTGACTGAGAAGGCCGGTGCCACTGTCGAGGGCATCGGCATCGCCGTTGAGAAGGGCTTCCAGCAGGGCGGCGACCTCATCCGCAGCAAGGGCATCCAGCTGGAGAGCCTCGCCATCGTCGAGTCCATGGACAGCGCCACCGGCGAGATCGTGTTCCGCGACCAGCCGCAGCAGAGCTGAAAAAGTGTTGCCCTTTCGCATAAAATATGATATACTGTAAGTGAGAAAAGGCTTCGCAGCCTTGTTCTCCTTCGCTGAAGAAGACGAGTGACGGTTCTGACTCGTCGGTAAAATAAAAACTGACCGAGTGATGATGATGTGTGACGGTTCTGACACATCGGTAAAATAAAAATTGACCGGGCGAAGCGTTCAGGCGGGGTCAGCTGAAAGGCTGACCCCGCTTTTTGGTTGAAAGAGGCAGGACATGGAATTTGAAGTTGCAATCTATCAACTCTCGACAGAGTTCATCCGGGACTACCCGTCCCATCGGTATCCGGAACTGATGTATAAGAAGGGACGGCCCTATAGCTGCCTGCTCATCGACCTGCATCTGGACTATTTCATCTGCGTTCCGTATCGCTCTTCCATCCATCACAAAAACGCTTTTCTGTTCAGCGGGACAGAGCGCTCCCGCCGCACGAAGTCGGGTTTGGACTATTCGAAGATGGTGCTGGTCGAGAAGACGGAATACCTCGATAGCGCGAATGTCGTGGTGGACCAGGACGAATACAACGAGACCATCCGCAACATCAAAAAGATAGCCGGTGAGGTGCTGGATTATCTGGAAGACTACATCCACCATGCAGACGGGAGCCGGACGCTCCACCCAAGAGAGTATGCGCGGAAATATCAGTATTCCACCTTGCCGTATTTCCACGATGTGATGAAGATTTGAGAAAAGACCGCCGTCCGGCGGTCTTTTCTTTTGCCCATTTTTACGCCCCGTCGAAGCTGTCGCCGTCCTCGGGAAGGTCGGCGGAAGTCTCAGCGTCGGAAGCAGGCGTATCCGGGACAGCGGCGCGGGGGACACCTTTATAGACCAGCGTCTGCTCGAGGACCTCGGCGCAGACCGGGGCCGAGAGGCTGCCGCCCGCTGTCGTCCAGCTGTGGGGCTCGTCGAGGCAGACGAGGCACAAAAACTGGGGGTCGTCGATGGGAGCCACAGCCACAAAGCTGGCGATGCGGGCCTTCTCGTCGGCGCTGTCCAGCTTCTGGCTGGTGCCGCTCTTGCCGCCTACCCGGTAGCCCGCGATCCGGGCGTTCCGTCCGCCGCCGTAGAGGACGACGGCCTCCATCATCTCCCGCATGGTGCGGGAGGTCTCCTCTTTCAGCACCTGCCGCTTGCAGACAGGGGAGAGGTGGTCGATGACTTCGCCCTCCGGGCCGAGGATGTCCGAGACGACGTAGGGCTGCATCAGCCGCCCGCCGTTGACCACGGCGCAGACCGCCGACGCCATCTCGAGGTAAGAGATCTTGCTGCTCTGCCCGAAGGCGCAGGACGCCAGCTCCACCGGCCCCATCCGGTCAGCGGTGTAGTAGAGGCTCTTTTTCGGCTCGGCGGGCAGGTCGATGCCGGTGGGCGCGCGGAGGCCGAAGGCCGCAAAGTAGTCGCAGAACGCCTCTTTGCCCAGCCTTGCGCCGATTTGGATGAAGCTCTGGTTGCAGGAGTTCTCGAGGGCCTGCGTGACGGTCTGCGCGCCGTGGCGCTTGTGGTTGGCGCAGTGGAAGCGGGTGCCGGCCACCGAGATGCTCTCGCCGCAGTAGAAGCTGGAATTTTTGCTCACAGCCCCGGTGTCCAGCGCCGCCGCGCAGGTGATGAGCTTGAAGACGCTGCCCGGCTCGTAGAGGTCGCTGACGGCCTTGTTCCGCCACTGGGTCTGCTGGGCCAGCTGCAATGCCGCCGCCCGCTCATCGCCGGAAAGCCCCTCCACGGCCTTCCGGGCGGCCTTGTCGGCCAGCACACGGGGCTGGTTGGGGTCGTAGGCGGGGGTGGTGGACATGGCCAGCACGGCCCCGGTGTTCACGTCCATGACGATGCCCACGGCACGGGCTGCGACGTGGTGCTCCTTTACCGCGTAGCCCAGTGCGTTCTCGAGGTAGTGCTGGATGTTGGCGTCGATGGTGAGCCGCAGGCCGTCCCCCTCGGTGGGAAAGCGCTCGGTCTCATAGCTCTGCTCGAGGGTGTAGCCCCAGGCGTTCACCGCCGTGAGGACGACGCCGTTTTCGCCGGTGAGCAGGTCGTCATACTTCAGTTCGAGCCCCGAGACGCCCGCGTTGTCCACATTGGTGAACCCCAGCACCGAGGCCAGAAACTCCCCCTGCGGGTACCAACGCTTTGAGTCCTGATTGATGCGGATGCCGGTGATGCCGTTTGCCTCGCAGAAGTCCCGCACGGCGTCGGCCATGGCTCGGTCTACCCGGTAGCGCAGGAGGCAGTCGTTGGAGTGGCGGTCGCTGAATTTCTCGAGAAGCTTCCCTTCGTCCAGCTCCAATATCTCCGCCAGCCCCTTGGCCGCGAGGGCGAGTTTATCCTCCGGCATCTCCCGGGGCGAGGCCCGGAGGGTCCAGCAGCTGCTGTTGGCCGCCAGAAGGACGCCGTCGGCGCTATAAATGCGGCCCCGGTCGGCGGGGACGACGGTGTCCCGCAGCTGCTGGCCCAGGGCGCGGTCGGTGTACCAGCCGCCGCCCAGCACCTGCAAAAATAAAAGCCGCACCGCCAGCCCGCAGCAGACCAGACAGAACACCCCCGCCACCAGCCTTGCCCGGGCGCGGAACGCCCGTTCCGGCAGGGTGCGCAGGGCGTCGGCGGGTTTTGGCGATTCGGACATGAGACAGCACCTCCCTTCCTGCAATTATATGCGCGAGACCCCGTGACTAGCCGCCCGCCCCGGTGCGTACACTAAAGGGAAGGGGGGAGAGGATGAAGAAGAGGATCCTGCGTCCGCTGCCCGGCATGGACCTGCCGTTTCTGATCCTGGTGCTCACGCTGGTGGGCTTCGGGCTGGTGATGCTGGCCAGCGCGTCCAGCGCTGTGGCGCTCTACCGGCGGGGCGACGCCTGGGCCTATCTGCGGCCTCAGCTGCTCTACGCGGCGCTGGGGCTCTGCGGGATGTGGCTGGCCAGCCGGGTGGACTACCATATCTTCCACAAGCTGGCGTGGCCGCTGCTGGGGCTGTCGCTGATATTGCTGGCGGCGGTGCTCTTCATGCCCGAGTACAACGGCTGCAGGCGGTGGCTGGTCATCCCGGGGTTCGGCACCCTGCAGCCCAGCGAGATCGCAAAGTTTGCGGTGGTGCTGGTGTTTTCCCACATCATTGCACTGAACCACGACCGGATGAAGGATTTCAGCGTGGGCGTCCTGCCCTTTGCGCTGGTGCTGGGGGTGGTGGCGGCCCTGATGCTGCTGGAGCCGCACCTGTCCGGCACCGTCCTCATCCTCGGCATCGGCGCGGTGCTGATGTTCGTGGGCGGTACGGGGCTGCGGTGGTTTTTGCTGGCGGGCGCGGGAGGCGTCGGGGCGATCGGTGCGGCGGTGGCCGTCATGCCCGACCTCGTCCCCTACGCCGCCGACCGGCTCCGCTCCTGGCTCGACCCCTTCGCCGACCCGCTGGGCGATGGCCACCAGACCATCCAGAGCCTCTATGCCATTGGCTCCGGCGGGGCCACCGGCCTCGGTCTGGGGGAAAGCCGCCAGAAGCATCTTTTCGTCCCCGAGCCTCAGAACGACTTCATCTTCTCCATCGTCTGCGAGGAACTGGGCTTCGTGGGGGCCTGCGCAGTGGTGGGGCTGTTCGTGCTGCTGCTCTGCCGGGGCATCACCATCGCAGCCCACGCGCCCGACCGGTTCGGAGCGCTGCTGGTGGTGGGATTCGTGGTGCAGGTGGCCCTGCAGGCGGTGCTGAACGTGGCTGTCGTCACCAACACCATCCCCAACACCGGCATCTCGCTGCCCTTTTTCTCCTCCGGCGGCACCAGCCTCATGATGCTGCTGGGGGAGATGGGGGTGGTGCTGGGGGTATCACGCGGGGAAGCATGAGCTTCCTTTGTAAATTTTTTGCATCCGGCTTGACTTTGGCGTGGAATGGCATATAATGAAAGTGTAAAGAGATAAATAGGTGCATAGTACGTCACCAAAGCGAAAGAAAACCCCCTCACGGAGCGGCCACTCCGAAAGGGGGTCTTCTTTTTAGTGCTTACGGCCCTTCAGCCATCCGTCAAGCCACTTGCAAACATAATGCGAAATTACGTTTGCTGCGACGGACAGGAAAAGAGATAAAATGGATTGCATCGTACGTCACCTCCCTCCCGGTAAAATGGGCGGGGTAGGCCGCAGGATAAGTATAACACACTTTTTGTCAAAAAGATATAGGAAACAAACCTCCCAACAAACTGAAATCATCGTCCGGCGTGACATCCGTCCCTGCTTTTGCATATCGTGGGGTATCTTTTGCGGAATGGGGGCAGCGGATATGACACAGCAGAGCGGGCGGATTTGGGTGATGGGCGGACGGCCGCTGAACGGCACGGCGGCAATACCGGCGGCGAAAAACAGCGTACTTCCGCTCCTTGCGGCGGCACTGCTCTGCCGGGGACCGGTGCGGCTGCGGGCCGTGCCGAGGCTGTCGGACGTGGAATGCAGCCTCGGGCTGCTGCGGGGCGCAGGGTGCGCTGCCTACTGGCAGGGGGCAGACATCGTGGTGGCCGGGATGCCCTCAAACAGCACCCTTCCGGGAGAAACCGCGGCACAAATGCGGGCCTCTATCCTCTTCTGTGCGCCGCTGCTGGCGCGGCTGGGCCGGGCCGAGACTTCGCTGCCCGGCGGGTGCAATATCGGCGCCCGTCCCATCGACTTACATCTGGAAGGTCTGGCCCGGATGGGGGCAAAGGAGCTGGACGCCGGGGCGGGAAAGCTGGTGCTGGCCGCGCCGGGGGGCCTCCACGGGGCCGACATCACCCTCCGCTTCCCCAGCGTGGGGGCGACGGAGACATTGCTGCTGGCTGCTGTCTGCGCCCGAGGCACCACCGTCCTGCGGGGCGCAGCCCGGGAACCGGAGATCTCCGACCTGACCGAATTTCTGAACCGCTGCGGCGGACGTATCGAGGGTGCGGGGACTTCCACACTGCGCATCGAGGGGCGGCGGGGGCTTTCCGGCTGCGATTTTTCGCCCCTGCCGGACCGCATCTTCGCCTCCACGCTGGCCTGTGCCGCCGCTGCTGCCGGAGGGCGGGTGGAACTCACCGGATGCCCGCCCACGCTCTATGCGCCGGTGCTGGAAATTCTGGAACAAATGGGCTGCACCGTGGAGCGTGGCGCAGACCGGGCCGAGGTGGCCCGTTTCGGGCGGCTGTACGGGGCGGGCCGGGTCTTCACCGGGGTGTACCCGGGTCTCGCCACCGACGCTGCGCCCCTGCTGGCCGCCGCCATGCTCTGCGCCGAGGGAGAGAGCAGCATCGAGGACGTCATCTTCGAGCGGCGGTTCGGCTGCGCGGAGGGCTTCGAGCGGCTGGGCGGGCGGGTAAAACGGTCGGGCCGGGTGCTCTCCGTCGGCCCGCTGCCGGAAAGCGGCCTCCACGGAGCCACCCTCACTGCGCCCGACCTGCGGGGCGGCGCGGCACTGGTAGTGGCGGCTTTGTCGGCACAGGGAAAGAGCTTTGTGGAAGAGACTCGTCATATCGACCGGGGCTATGCCGGTCTGTGGGAAGTTCTGGCCTCTTTAGGGGGACGAATTGGCAGAGAAATGCGGCCCCTTGACGCCGCTGTGAAAAAAATACCATCGAAAAAGCAGATTTATCTTGCATTCGGGGCCAAAAGATGATACGATACTGTTATATAGTAGCAGTAATGTTGAGTTCTATCCTGCGCCAAGGCGCGGTCTACGATAAAATCCGATGGAGGACAATGATATGGCACTCATGCTCGACGAAGAAATGGACGAAAACGTAACGACGATAAAGGTCATCGGCGTGGGCGGCGGCGGCGGCAACGCCGTCAACCGCATGGTCAGCGACGGCCTGCAGGGCGTCGAATTCATCGCAATGAACACCGACCAGCAGGCACTGGCGAAGAACCATGCCGCCACCAAGGTGCAGCTGGGCTCCAAGCTCACCAAGGGCCGCGGCGCAGGTGCCGACCCCGAGATCGGCCAGCGCGCTGCCGAGGAGAGCAAGGACGAGATCGCAAACGCTCTGAAGGGCTCCCAGATGGTCTTCATCACCGCCGGTATGGGCGGCGGCACCGGCACCGGTGCTGCTCCTGTGGTGGCCGAGGTGGCACACGACCTGGGCATCCTGACCGTGGGCATCGTCACCAAGCCCTTCTCTTTTGAGGGCAAGCGGAAGATGGGTCTGGCTGAGCAGGGCATCGCAAATCTGCTGATGCACGTGGACAGCCTCATCGTCATCCCCAACGAGCGCCTGAAGATGATCAGTCAGGAGAAGATCACCCTGATGAACGCCTTCCAGGCCGCTGATAACGTGCTGCGTCAGGGCGTCGAGTCCATCTCCGCCCTGATCAATGTGCCGGCCTTCATCAATCTGGACTTCGCCGACGTGCGCTCCATCATGAAGGACGCCGGCTATGCTCACATGGGCGTCGGCAGCGCCAAGGGTGCCGGCAAGGCTGAGAACGCCGCCAAGGCCGCGATCTCCTCTCCGCTGCTGGAGACCAGCATCGCCGGCGCACACGGCGTCATCATCAACATCACTTCCAGCCCCGACATCGGTCTGGAGGATGTCGAGACTGCCGCCGGCCTCATCACCCAGAGCGCACATCCCGATGCGAACATCATCTGGGGTACTGCCTTCGACGAGAACCTCTCCGATGAGATGCGGGTTACCGTCGTGGCTACCGGCTTCGACAATAAGGCTGCTGACGGCCTGCGCAGCACTCTGGGGACTGCTGCCGCCGGTGCTGCTCCCGGCGTGACGGCTTCTGCTCCGTCCGCTGTCTTCAGTGCCGAGGTCAACACTCCCTCCGCCGCTTCCGGCAATGCTTCTGCCGCCAAGCCCGTGGAGGAGGAGAACAGCGACACCAGCTACTACGACGACCTGCTGGCGATCCTGAACAAGCGTAGATAAGCGCAAGAATAGAGAACCCCTTGCGCAGAAAAAGCGGAAGGAGGCCGTACCGTGGAGCAGCAACAGACGAAGCTGCCGCTAGAGTGGCTGAGCAGCCGCCGGATGCCGGAGCTGCATCGGCTGGAACAGCTCTGCCGGGAGACTGCCCGGGAGCATCGCTGCGCCCAGCGCAGACTGCAGGAGGTGGAAGAGGCGATGGCATCCGAACAGGAGAAGTCATGCCCTGAGGCTCTGCCCGCTGCGTCCGGGCCGACTCAGCTCGAGCAGCTGAGCCGGAAGCTCAACGCGGCCAACGCCGAGCTTCGCCGCTATGAGACACGGATGTTCGCCTACGAGCGCACCATGCTGGCCCTGCGGAAGGAGAACGCCGAGCTGACTGCCCGGTGTGAGGAGCTGCGGAGCGAGCTGGACAAAATATCCACCGCCCCGCTGCGGCTGGATGTTCCGTCCACACAGCCCGCGGTCCCGCTCCCGGAGACGGCTGCACAGACACCGCCTGCTGCGGACCGTCAACCGAAAACAAAGCTGGAACACCTCGGCGACGAGGTCCTGGCCGAGCTTTCGAAGCTGATGCCGTAGGAAAAGTAAGAGTTGAAAAGAAAACGCCTGTCGTGTGGATGCACGGCGGGCGTTTTGTTGTATCTTTTTGCTGAAAAGTATGTTATACTTATTCTGCGGCCTACCCCGCCCATTTTAACTGGGAGGGAGGTGAAAATATGCAGGATATATCGTCTCTGATCGTGTCCGTCGCAGCAAATGTGATCTCGCATTACATCTGCAAGTGGCTTGACGGATGCTTCTCGGGCCGTAAGCACTAAATAAAGAAGACCCCCTTTTGGAGCTGGCACTCCAGGAGGGGGTTTTCTTTTCGCATAGGTGAAACATATGCTGTATCGTCTCTGTACTTTCATTATATGCTATCCTGCGAAAAAGTCAAGCATATAAAGAAAAGTCATTCGCCCCGCTGTTCCAGCAGATAGGTCGCCTCGAGGTCGGCGATGTGGAGCTTGACGGCGAGAGGGTACTTCTCGAAGGCCCCCGACAGGGCAAAGCTGCCGCCCCGGACGGCGTCGTCGAAGCCGCCCATGTGCCAGCGGATGGCCACGGCTTCTTCCACCTTCAGCTTCATGAACCGCTCGATGAGGAAGACGCTTTTCTCGCCATGGCCGTAGGGGAACATATCCTCCACACTGTAGCTGGGGACTTTCTCCCACTGGCCCGTCGCCTCGTTCTTCACGTTGCGGGTGCCTTTTTTGTAGAAGTTGGCCTTGCACAGGTCGTGGAGCAGTGCGCAGATGGCAAAGGTCTCCTCGCTGTCCTCGTCCGGCGTGAAGAAGGTGCCGTGGAGCACGCGGTAGACGTTCAGGCTGTGCGCACACAGCCCGCCCTCGCAGGCCCCGTGGAAGCGGGTGGACGCCGGCGCGGAGAAGAAGTCCGTCTTGCTGTCCATCCAGTCCAGCAGCTTCTCGCTGCCGGGCCGGGTGACGTGGGTGCGGAATATCTCCAGAAATTCCTCGCGGTCCGTCATCTTACAGCTCCATATCCTCGAGGATGCCCTTCAGGATGGCCAGCTCGTCGTGGCTCAGGGAGATGCCCTTGCCCATGCGGGTGCCGTCCGGGGACCAGTCGCGGATGTCGTACTTGGGTTCGCCTTCGTTCCAGCTGATGAGGTTGAGCTGGCGCTCCCAGCCGCGGGGACGCTCTCCGAGGACTGCGATGCGTTCAACGATCTCGTATTTGATTTCTGCCATAATGCATTACCTGCCTTTGCTTTGTTTGCTACCATAATAAAAGAAGTGCGCAAAGATTTCAACAGGTAATTGGAAAATAATTTCTGAATTTTACATCTCTTTCAACCGTAAGGCGCTTCTTCGCGCCACTCTACCAGCTGTAAAACGCCGCTCTGGTCTTCGTCGGGCGCAGGTTCGCGGCTGTGAAGATGCTGCTCGGCCCCGAAAAGCCCGCCGCCGTACTGGGCCATTACCCCCGGCGACCGCCCGGCCAGAAACTCGGCGGCATTCTTCTGCCGACAGGCCGCAGGGGTGCCGTCGGTCATGGGGATGCCGCAGTCCGGACGGGGCTGCGGGACTTCCGGCGGCGGGAGCTGCACATCCGGGCCGTCCGGCTGCGACGGCGGCTGCTGGGAGCCGCGAACCGGTTTTGGCGGTTCCGTGACGGGCGGCTGACCGGGTTCCGCGCCCAAAGGCGGGCTGACCACGCTGCTCGTCTCCTCCGGCGGGCCGCTCGGCCCGGGCGCATCCTCAAGCTCATGGCGGATGAAGGGCGTCAGAGATTCCATAAAAAAACACCTCCGCACCTAGGGTGTGCGGAGGCGGCGGGGAATATACGGGGGAATTTCATGCTATCTTTTCCACGCCTTTTCCCACAACTTTTCGACTGTTTTCTCAAAAAGGTTGACTTTTCTAACAAGGCAAACTACATTGAGTTGTAGACGCCGAAGGAAAACACAAAGAAGGAAAGGAAGGAAAGAGGATTGACCGAAAAGAAACACTGCAGCGTTATCTTATTTGGCGAGTGGCAGCGCCCGCTGGGGGCGCTGTCGCTGGAGCAGAAGGGGATGCTCCTGGACGCACTGCTGGCCTATCCCGAAGGGAAGCGGCCCGATTTCACCGACCCGATGCTCCGGATGGCGTGGACCTTTATGGAAGGGGGCCTCGACGAGAACGCCCGCAAGTGGGAGGAGACCCGCCAGCGCCGGGCCGAGGCGGGGACAAAGGGGGCCGAGAGCCGCTGGCACAGCGAAGAGCGTGGCAAAAATAGCAAATGCCATGCGCCGATGGCAAAGATGGCTGTATCTGGTTCTGATTCCGTCTCTGATACTGGTTCTGCATCTGATTCTGAGTCTGAGCCTGATATTGTCCTCCCGGATGGGGAGGCTGACTGCGCTGACGCGCCCCTCCCGCCTCCGGACGAGCCCGATTTTTGTCCGCCGGACGAGGGTGAAGTCCGGGACTACTTTATCCGGAAGAGCGGAACGGAGGCTCAGGCCGACCGGTTCCGGGCGTTCTATGAATCCAACGGCTGGCGGGTGGGCCAGAACCCCATGCGGAACTGGCAGGCAGCGGCCACGGTCTGGATGGCCCGCGACCGGGAGCGGCCGGCTCCCGCCGAGACGTACGTCCCGAAAAACAAGGCGTTCTATGCCACCCGCCCGCCTGAGCAGGCAAAAGACTTTCTGAAAGACGCGGCCCTGAGAAGGCAGGCGATGCGGAAGAGAAGGGAAGCGGTCACACAAGGACCTCCACCGTGCTCCCCCCGCTGCGGGCCTTTTTTACGACCACCTGTTTGTCAATGCGCTCCTTGAGCGCGGCGACGTGGGAGATGATGCCCACGAGGCGGTCGCCCTCGGTGAGGCCGGCGAGGACCCGGATGGCCTGCTCGAGGCTCTCGTCGTCCAGCGAGCCGAAGCCTTCATCGAGGAAGAGGGTGTCCAGCCGGATGCCCCCCGCCGCGCTCTGGACCTCGTCCGAGAGGCCCAGAGCCAGCGCCAGTGAGGCTTTGAAGCTCTCGCCGCCCGAGAGGGTCTTGACGCTGCGGCGGGTGCCGTTGTAGTGGTCGATGACGCCGAGGTCGAGGCCGGACTGGCTGCGCTGGTTCTCGGCGCCCACCCGCTCCAGCTCGTACTGCCCGGCGGTCATCTGCATAAGGCGGGTGTTGGCGTGGACGAGGATGGCGTCGAGGTAGTTCATCTGGATGTAAGCCTCAAGGCGTATCTTCTGTTTGCTGCTGAGGGTGCCGCCCGCCGTAGAGGCGAGGGCGTTCACCCACTGCCAGCGGCGTTCCAGCTCCGCCCGGGCGGCGGCGTGCTGACGGTAGAGGTCAGCGGCCTTCCGGTTGGGCAGGAGGCGGGCCGTCAGGGCCTTTTCCTGAGCCGCGAGAGCGGTGCGCCGGGCCGTCAGGGCGTCCCGCCGGGATTCGAGGGCGGGCAGGTCGGCGGCTTTGCCCGCCTCCGTCTGCTGGGCCGTCAGGGCCGTGATTGCGGCCTCGGCAGCGGCGTAGTCCTGCCGGGCCCTGGCCAGAGCCGATGCGGCGGCATCCATCCCGGCCCGGAGGGCGCAGCGCTCGTTTTCCAGCCAGGCCAGCGCCCGGCGGGCTTCTTCCCGGTCGGCGGCGGGCAGAGCGGCCCGGGCCTCGGCACACTGGGCCTCCAGCGCCTTGGCGGAGGCAGACTGCCGGGCGGCTTCCTCAGCGGAAGCCCGTGCCTCGGCCTCGAGGGCAGAGCGCTGGGCGGTCTTTTTCTGCCGCTCGTCCTCCTGCCGGGCCTTGGCGGCGAGGGCGGCGGCATTCTGCTTCTGAGCCTTGTCGAGGGCTTCCTGTGCGGCGTGCAGGGCCTCGCTTTCTTCGGCCAGAGCCGTCTTCAGAAGCGAGACGGTCAGCTTCACCGGCCCCTCCGGCGAGGTGAACCGCTCCGGCAGCAGGGCCTCGGCGTCCCGGCGGAGGGTGGCTTTGGCCTCCCGGTCTGCGGCCACGGCCTTGGCGGCAGAGGCACTGGCTTCCTGTGCGGCGCGGTCGGCCTCGTCGGCGGACTGTCTGGCCGCGTCCACCCGGGCCTGCGTGGGGGCTTCGGCGGGCAGCACGGCCCGCTTCGGGTGATGGGTGCTGCCGCAGACGGGGCAGGGGGTGCCGTCCGTCAGACCCTCGGCCAGCAGGCCCGCCTGCGCGTTGAGAAAGGCCCGCTCGAGGTGGTCGCGGAGGGCGTGGGCGCGCTCCTTTGCGCCGTCGGCAAGAAGATAACGCTCCTGGGCCTGCCGTGCGGCCTGCCCCCGGCGCTGCCCCTCGGCGAGGCTCTGGGCCAGCTGCGCGAGGGCCGTTTCCCGCCGGGTCAGCTGTTCGGCCCGGGCCTCAAGGCTCACGTTCTCGGCCTCCGCGCCCCCAAGGACGGCGAGGCTCTGCTCCAAAGCGGTCAGCTCTCCGTCCAGCTGCCCGAGGGCGGCGCGGCGCTTTTCGGCTCTGGCGTTCTCGAGGGCGGCGGTGTCCCGGGCGGCAGAAAGCTTCTTTTCGAGGCTGTCCAGCCCGTCGAAGGCCGCGAGGTCGGATTTCGCCCGCTCGAGCTTTCCGGCCAGCGCGTCCAGCGCGGGGGCATCTCCGGCGTGGCGGGCCGCTTCGGCCTCGGCGGCGTCCAGAACGGGCCGCAGAGCGTCCTGCCGGGTCTGCGCGGCGGTCAGCTCGAGGCGGAGCTTCTCGGCCTGTTCGGCCCGGCCCAGCGTCTGCTGGAGCTTGTCCAGCTCTGCCTCGGCCTCAGTCCGGGCGGCGGTGGCGGCGCTCAGCGCCTGCTCCTGCCCGGCCAGCAGGGCGTCCAGAAGGGGCAGCACCGCTTCCGGCGACGCCTGCCCGCCCGCCTCGCAGAGGGGGGCCAGCGCGTCCAGAACGGCTCCATCGGCGTCCCCCTCGGCCCAGCTCAGGCCGGAGAGCAGCTGCCCGATGCGGACGCTCTGCTCCTCCCGCTGGCGGGTGAGGGCGGCGTTCTCGGCCTGCAGCCGCTCCTGGAGACGCTGGTAGGGCTGGGTGCGGAACAGCTTGCGGAAGATCTTGCTCCGCTCCTCGGTGGAAGCGTTGAGCAGCCGGGTGAACTGCCCCTGGGCGATCATGGCGATCTGGGAGAACTGGTTGTAGTCCAGCCCGATGATGTCCACCACGGCGGCGGTGACGTCTTTGGCCCGGGTGACGGGCGGGCGGCCGTCGGCGTAGGTGAGGCAGGCGTCGGCCTTTTCGGTGGTAAAGCCCTCGCCCCGGGCTTTCGGGCGGAGGTATTCGGGGTTGCGGCGGACGGTGCAGCGCTGTCCCCGCACCTCAAATTCCAGCTCCACGAAGGTGGGGGTGCCGGGCTCGGCGTACTTGCTGCGGAGCATGGCCCCCTCCCGGACACCGCCGCTGGAATGGTCGTAGAGGGCGTAGGTGATGGCGTCGAAGAGGGTGGTCTTGCCCGCGCCGGTGTCGCCGGTGACGAGGTAGAGCCCGCCTCTGCCCAGCTGGGCGAGGTCCAGAACGGTCTCGGCGGCGTAAGGCCCGAAGGCCGACAGGGTCAGTTTCAGGGGCCTCATGCTTCGTCCTCCTTCCAGATGTCCTCGATGAGCGATTGGCAGAACGCCGCCTGTTCGTCGGAGAGGGGCTGGCCGTTCTGGGCTTCGTAAAAGGCCGCAAAGTGCTCGAGGGGCGTTTTGCTCTCGGCCCGGGCAGCGGCGTCGGGCGTCTCAGCGGCCCGGGTGCGGCGGTTGTCGTAGTCCAGCCGCATGAGGTTCGGGTAGATGACCCGCAGCCGGGCCAGCGCGTCGGGGACGTCCTGCTCGTCGGTGAGGGTGATGTGGAGGTAGTCGTCTGTCGGCGTGCCGTCGTAGGCCCGGCGGTCGGTGAGCTCCATGTAACTGCCCCGCAGCTCCCGCAGGTCGTGCCGGGGGGTGAGAGGTACGGCCTCGAAGCGGACGCTGCCCTTTTCGCCCAGGGTGATGAAGAGGGCGGCTTTGTGCTGATGGGCCTCGGAGAAGGAATATTTGAGGGGACTGCCTGCGTACCGGACGGTGTCCCGCCCCACCTTCTGAGGACTGTGGAGGTGGCCCAGAGCCACATAGTCGAAGCCCTCGAAGAGGGAGACGTCGATGCTGTCCACCCCGCCCACGCTGGGCTCTTCGCTCTCGCAGACCGCCGCCCCGGCCACGAACTGGTGGGCCACCAGCACATTCCGGCGGGCGGGGTCGGGTGTACAGGCGTTCAGCACACAGCCGATGGCGTCGTTATAGCTCTCGATCTTCTCGTCCGGGAAGACGTGCCGCACGGCGGCGGGCTTCAAAAAGGGCAGGAGCCAGACGTCCACCGGGCCGTATTCGTCCGTCAGGGTGATGGGCGCGGGTGGTGCAGCAAAGACCGGGCTGACGTACACCCGGCTCCCTGCCAGCAGCCGTGCGCCGAAGGCGATGCGGTCTGCCGAGTCGTGGTTGCCGCTGACGGCAAAAACGGGCAGTCCCCGCGCCGCAAGCTCGGTGAGGAACCAGTCCAGCAGCCGCACCGCCTCGGCGGGCGGCACGGGCTTGTCGTAGAGGTCGCCTGCCAGCAGAACGCCGTCCACGGGCCGGGCGTCCAGCAGGGAGAGGACCTGCTCTAAAATGTAGCGCTGGTCGTCCAGCATGGAGAACTCGCAGACCCGCTTGCCCAGATGCAGGTCGGAGAGGTGTAGGAAACGCATGGGGACACCGCCTTTCGTTGGGATGATTTTATTATAGGAGAGTTGGGGGCGTTTGTCGAGGGGGCAACGGCGACGACCGCCGCCAGTGGCGGAAACAGGGAGGAGCTGTTGGGGCTGCGGCCAGCAGGATGCAAGCGACAGCGAAGCAGACGCTGGGAGCCGCAACCCGGGTGCGAAGCACCTCTGGCGAGCCGGGCAGGCCCACGCTGGACGCTGAAAGTTTTTTAATTTCGGAAACAGTAGTGCCCTGCTACAGAGGGAAAGTGTCTTTGTAAACTTTCCGCGCACCGCTTGACTTTTGCGCGGGATGGCATATAATAAACTCAGGAATGTGAATACTCCATTGGTTTCACCCCAATGGAAAAGCCCCCAAGGAGCCGCGAACTCCATGGGGGCTTTCTTTTTGAGCGCTGTTTCGTAAAAACCTCTCAGTCTGCTTCGCAGACAGCTCCCCTAGTAGGGGAGCCCTTGGCATGTCGGTTAGGTCTATGCTGGACGAGCAAAGCACGATGTCTTGGGAACGGTAGTGCTCCGCTGTCTAGACTCACGACAGCTTGACAAGGTGCGTTGTCCAGAAGCTGCTGCCCTCTGTAGCGAGGCCCACCATTTTTCGCCTCATCGGGCCTCCGGCGTCCAGCTCAGGGTGACCCGGCATGCCAAGGCCTCCCCTCGATAGGGGAGGTGGCACGCCGAAGGCGTGACGGAGAGGTTTTTCCGTTACGTCACGCGGCAGGGAACATCTTTTCCCAGGTGTCCTTGCCCACGGAGCCGTCGGAGGTCAGGTTGTGGCGGGTCTGGTAGCGCTTGACGGCGGCGACGGTGCTGGCACCGAACTTGCCGTCGGTGGTGAGCCGCTCGCCCTCGGTGTTGAGCTTCTGCTGCACCAGTCGGACGCAGCCGCCTGCGCTGCCGCTCCGCAGCACGATGCCGGGGTAGGGGACGGTGAGGCCGTGTTTGGCCGTGTAGCGGGCGTAGAGCACGTTCCAGGTGTTCGCGCCCACTTTGCCGTCCTCTTTGAGGCCGTACCGGAGCTGGAACTCCCGGACAGCCTTTTCGGCGTTTGCGCCGAACTTTCCGTCCACGGTGAGGGCGGCGTACCAGGTGCAGCTGTCCCGGATGCCGTTGAGCCAGGTCTGCACGAGGGCCACGTCCGGGCCGGAGCTGCCGCGCTGGATGAGAGAGTAGTAAGCAGGAATTGCCATAGTGTTGTCACACTCCTTCCGCGCTCATCCTATGCGGCGGGCCGACGGCCTGTTCACCCGGCCAGAACCACGTCCTCCCGGGGCGCGGTGAGGCCGTCCCACCACTCCACGAACCGGAACCGGACGATATACTCCCCGCAGACAAGGTCATTTTCGGCAGGCGTGTCGTACCCGCCGCAGGCTGACCGGCAGAGACCCGGGTAGAGCACGCACCACCAGTTCCGGCCTGCCCGCCGCGTCCCGATGTCCAGCCGCACCGCGTCGTACCGCCCGGCGGGCAGAGCCCCGCCGTCATAGCGCCGGGTGGGAAAGTACATATTCACGAGGCAGGCTTTTACCGGTGTACGGATGCCGAGAGCGGCCAGTGTCTGGCGGGCCGTCAGCTCGAAGCGGACGAGGTTTTCCGCCGCCCACGCCCGGGCATCGGCCCGGCTGTCCGCCGGGCAGGCTTCGTCGGTGAGGGCCAGCACGGCGTCCCGGACAGCCAGCTTCGCGCTCTGGTCGCGCACGGAGTCGGTGTCGGCCCGGATGTGGAGCCGCAGGGTGTCGGCGGCAAGCTGGTCGGCGGTGGTGAGCTGGCTCTGCGCCCAGCCTGCCCCCAAAGACAGCAGAAGACAGAACAGCAGCGAGGCGCACAGCGCCCCCATTTCGCGGCGGGATAACATAAAAA
>OGGZ01001014.1_pt1 | contig 26879 bp, 26 predicted proteins | sample 1571371 | NCBI WGS metagenome assembly OGGZ01 (sample SAMEA2582025, study PRJEB24529) | metagenome | biome: Human gut stool | place: China | collected 2011
TGAACTGAGTTCACCTGATGGGGAGCGGAAAAGCAGAGGTGAACTGAGTTCACCTGATGGGGAGCGGAAAAGCGGAGATGAACTGAGTTCACCTAAGAAGCAGCCGGAAAGTAGAGGTGAACTGAGTTCACCTGAGGAGCCGCGGAAAAGTAGAGGTGAACTGAGTTCACCTGATAAGCATAAATAAACTCTTGTGTTGAGAATTGTGCTGCTTTTAGTTGGGTAAAGCATATTTTATTTTTTGCGCTATGTGAGTATACCACACGGCATTCATTCGTCCCTATCAAAAAGCGATAGGGCTCATGAATGCATCCCCATACCGAAGGGATGGCATGGGGCAGGAATAGGGCGATGAACGCCGCCTATACGGATTGCTGGCAAAGCCAGCAACCAAGGGCATTTCAGAGGTGATGCATTTGCGTATTTCAGGTGTGATATCGTGCATCACTTTATGTCAAAAACTAGTGCAGATAGCGTATTTATTGAATAAAATGTGATGAAATAGCAATAATATTAGCATATACGATATTGTTATGACCTTGCGAGAGTGTAAAGAGAAGCTTGGATAAGATAAACTAATACAGAGGATATGTGTTATGTTTATAGTGAATGAATGTTTTCATAAAAAATGGGAATACTTGCTTTTGGCTGGTGCATATGCTATAATAGCAACAGCTAAGGAAGAAGTTGTATCTAAGCGGTACACAAAGCAAAAGCCCCAGAGGTCGCAACTCTGGGGCTTTCTTTAGGATAGTTGTCACTGTCGTTTCCGTCTAACCATTTGCAAATGTAGTAGCTAACTATACCTGCCATAACGGAAACCAAGAAAGAAGTTATCAGATCCAAGCAGTACACCCCCATTTCTGTTGCCAGATTGGGTGCGACAACGATAATCTTATATCATAAAAATGTAGAAAGTTACAATACACATCAACGTGTTGAGATGAACTGAGTTCACTTCAACACGTTTATTCATGCTCAAAATCCGGTGAGGAATGTTCCTTGCTTTTCTTATATGCATCAATACGTGCTTCCTTTGAGGTCGATTTTGAATGAATGAGCAGCAGATGAATTTGATTGCGGCGGTCACTTAATGCACTCAGAAAATGATATGCCAGTGAAAATGAAGCTGATATTGCCATAGAGTGCTTCATATTGTTGTAAAATTCGATAGTTTTCTTTGCATGCTCATTTCCATTGGCTACGGCGTCATTCAGGTATTTTAAGCCAAGTGCTTCGTCTTTATCTACACCGTGACCAAAAAGGTAGATGGAGCCAAGCCTTGACATTGAATAGGAATCGGAATCATTCTTAATACAGTCTTTATAAAGTTGAATGGCTCTTGACATGTCATACAGGCTGTGTGTGGAATCGGCATAGAAATCTGCAAGGGTGACTTTGGCAAAGCTATTCCCTCCATCGATTGCATTGTTGAGATAATGCAATCCTAATTCGATATTTTTTTCAACACCTTTACCTTTGAGGTACAAAGAACCTAGTTTAAACATAGCCATGGAATCGACATTAATCTCAATGCATTCTTTATATATATCAATTGCTTTGTCTATGTCATATATTTTATCATTTTTCTGATTGGCGTATAAATCCGCCATCGCTATTTTTAAATAGGAAGGGGCATGAGATTCTCCGGTTTCGGAATCAGTATACTCATTGTATGCTTTGATATAATACTGTTCTGCACGTACCGGGTCATAATGTGGACTTGTTTTGTCAGAGCATGTTTTTCCAAGGGCATAGTATGCGTTCTTATTTTTATATTCAGCAGATTTCATAAAATATTTATAGGCCAGCTCAACATCCTTTTCACAACCCTTCCCCTCATAATACAACTTTCCGATTTTGTATAATATACTTCCATCAAGATTAGTATCATTGTCCTTTTCGCTTAGAAAGCCATCAAGTGCAGTCCGGTAGAAAATATGTATGTCATTTTGAGTGGATCTATATGGGAATATAGGTCTTTCAAGATGTTGTGCAAATTCATAAGCTGCGTAAGGGTTTTGGTTGCTCGCACTTTTAAGCAGCTCAAGGGATTTTGCATATAGTTCAGGTGTGAGAGGAGTGGCTTTCTTACCCAGGTAAATATTGGCAAGGGCGTATTGGGCATATGCATTATCATTAAGGCAATTTTTATAATATGATATTGCATCATTATAATTGATTTCACAACCAAGACCGCGCTCACTCATTTTGCCAAGATGGTAGCTTAGAAAGCGTTTCTGTTGTTCCGGTGTAGGTACATGTTTTTTTTCGTCGCTTGAAATATAAAGTTCCGGATGTTTGAAAATGTTTTTAAAGTTATTATATGACAACGTATAGAGCTTATCGGATATTTCCTTATCATAAATGGGATAGGATTTGCTGTTGTATAATCGTGCAAGTAAATATGTTGCAGGCAGGTATCCTTGATTATGATACGATATAAGGGAATCAAGAATAGTGTTAAACTGAGTGGTATAATTAGGATCTTCTTTATCAAGAGAGTAAAGCGAGTTGCGTGTTCCCTTAAAAGCAGCAGTCCATTCTAATTTAGGCTGCTTAACATTATCACATATTTTTCCATTGATGAGGTGAACTGAGTTCACCTGAGGAGTGTCCTCATCGTAGAGGTGAACTGAGTTCACCTGAGAGCTGTCCTCATCGTAGAGGTGAACAGAGTTCACCTGAGAGCTGTCCTCATCGTAGAGGTGAACTGAGTTCACCTGAGGGTTGTCCTCATCGTAGAGGTGAACTGAGTTCACCTGAAGATTGTCATTATGCAGAGGTGAACTCAGTTCACCCGACAAGTTCTTTTTTTGAATAAGTGAAAGGGTGATGGCAGATTTAAGGATTGAATTCGCAAGTCTTTTCCGGATATCTTCATCAGCAACGGTTTGGTTTGTAGCTTGATGGTTAGTGCTTCCTGAATAGGTTGTTGATATATCGGAGACGGCTTTCATATATGCGGTATATTCTTTATTAACTGCCGGAATCTGTATAACATCTTCCACAACTTTATCGACAAGTATTTTGCATTTTGGCGGAAGAAGTTTATATTTTAAACTTCCCCTGCCGGGAAGGGAATTAACCAGTTCAATCAGATCTGAGGACATGTGCTGAAGCTGCTGTTGTGTTATGCGCTCAGGAATATGGTTAAAATCAATGTCAAGACTATTCATAAAGGAACGTGCTGCACCGATGGTTGCATCACGATATTGATTTTTTTCCGGGAGAAACATTTCGCGTTCGGCTTTAAACATTTGTCCGGAAAGGAATTCACGTATTTCATTCTGTTTTGATACATGAATATATGATGACATGACCTTGCCGTCTGTCCGCCAGAATGTATAGTGACAGTGTGGGTGCCCCTGCTCCATGTGAACTGCGGCACACCATTTAAGCGCAGTTAAGGGAATTCCAAAGCTGTTTCCGACATCATTCATAACAGAGTGCATGTATTTGACCCAGGTGTCTTTTTGGTTATACCCAAGCGCTACAGCATCTTCTTCGGACAATGATACAATGCCTCTATAGACATTTACACCGGCATCGGTTACATCTCTTACCTCGTGAGCCACTTCGGTGATGTTGTTAAATTCAAAATTGCCAAACAAGCCTTGACTGTTCTGGCGTTTGGCAATGTAATAAATGTATTGGGAGTTGGCAGACGGTTCGTCAGGTGTAATATCTTCTTCGGTAATAGCAGTGAGCTCATCAAGCTTAACGTCTGTGAGGTCTACACCGGGGCGTGTCCCTATATATACAATATAGTTCAGATTTTTGAGCGCGGCATGTGATTTATTGGGATTGTAGCAGCGGATTTTAGACATTAAAATATTGTGTGGCATATAAGTCCTTTCTTAGTTACAATTGGGGATTGACAAATTAGGTATAATGTGGTATACAATAATTAACTGATATATGTTTCTTCTTTGGGCAATTGGAGCCCTCTAGATCGAAGCATATATCAGTTTTGTTTTATTAAGGTTCAAGTGTGGCAGCAACATCGTCACATCGAACCAGTTCCTGCTCTTTAAGTTCGTTGCCGATGGCATTTATATAAGGATTAGAGCTATCAGTAATATATTCCTTGCTTATATCATCAAGGGTTGCATTATGATATTTTTTATAGTACAGCAATTGTTTGTAATTATTTATTAATTTCTCAGTTTGATTAAAGCAGTTGCTTTCTAGATCAGATAAAAAGTGTGATATAGCAGTTTGGTATTTATCAGTGTTTAAAGTCTGTTTGACATTATCAACAGAATATGGTATGCTGTCATCGTAGCTGATATATGTTTCCTCTTTGGGCAATTGGAGCCCTCTAGATTGAAGCATCATATCAGCTTTTTCTTTGTTTGCTGCAATTAGATTGTTCTGAGCAAGTTGTGAAGATATATAATTATATATATGGTCTTTTCCATACAAGCTGCTTATTCTATTGACCATATGTTGCTTGTTTACTTGCTCCAGCGCAACAGCAATCATGATACCATGTCCGGAGCTGTCCTGAAGGTCGGTTATACAGATGAGAGAATGTTTCTCAGTATTTTTAAATATCATCACCGGGTTCTCAAGCTGAAATGGAAGCTGTTCAATAATATTTCTATCGAGAAGGTGCCCGTGGTATATATCATCGGGCGAGCCAATACATTTATTAAGGGTTTTTATGTTTATTGTGAGTTCCAGGCTGCTGTCAGCTCCGGAGACTGCAAGAGCATTGGTTGTCATGCCAATGACAATAGGCTGTGTACGGTCGATTGTACCATTATAATATTTTTCAATCTGTTCCATGTAAGCAGTATACCTGCCTTTCAGGATTAGTTCTTGATTATCATTCATATTATTCCTCATCCGAAACTCTGCTTTTCGTATATCGAACCCCTTTTTTACGTGCATCTTCATAAACTGCGGCAACATCCTCCTGCAGCTCTACAGGAACAAAGCGTGCGATGGCTTCTGCGGTCAGATATGCCGCGGCTGAGGCCTGTATGCATGTCTTGGCAGACAATGCGGCAAGACGTTCTATTGACGGCTGCATTACGATCCTTAACTGTTCCCTTATGATGGCGCTTATGTAATTTATATTTGATTCTGATAAGTTTCCATTAAGCCCGGCTTCCGTGTACCGGCGCACAGTTTCCGATATTGATATATGATTTTTGTCTGATATATTTTTTAAAAGCTTATATGTTTCACTGTCAAAGGTGACGGTAATGCGCACTCTGTCCATATTCAATGTGTTCTCCCTCCGGTTATGTCTGTAGGTTAGTTTTCTATTCTTCTTTTAGGGCAAGAGCAAGCTTGTCATACATGCTGTCCTGCTGTCTTGTTGTGTATTTCATATATATAGTTGTTGTTCCAATACGTTTATGTCCCAGCCACCACTGGATATCCTTTGTGTCAAATCCATATTCGGCCAGTTCGATTGCTCTTGTGTGACGGAGAACGTGAAAGTGCTGCTTGCTTGCCGGAATATCGGCGCGCATGCAGTGATACTTCATGATCTTATCAAGACTTTTTCGTGACAATGCAGTGCCTTTCTGGCTTACGAAAAGGTATTCAGATTCCTTATATTGTGTATCACGGATATTCAGATAATCATTGATGGCAGCCAGCACGCGTGGGTCAATGATTCGTATTGTATTGTCATTGCCTTTTTTTAGTCTTGTGCAGTAGATACTTGATTGGAGAGTATCGTAATCATCCATTTTTAAAAGACACACCTCTGTGGCTCTTAATCCGCAATATTCAGCCAGATATATAATTGCGCGGTTCCTTACCGCGTGCCGGCGCTCATCGGTGTCAACTGAACCGAACAGGCGCCCTTTTTCTTCCTGTTTAAGAAATTTAATTGTACTCAATTTATCACCTCGTAAATTTGTAAAAAGTGGACAAAATAAGCATTTTGTCCCCAAAGAAGGGAGGCACATTGAATAGGGATGGAACGAAGGGAAAAAAGAGAAAAATCAGATGGCTTTTGTCATCAGCTCTTTTCATCCTGCTAATCAGCCCATGGCTGGGCTATCTGCTGACGCAGTTTTTAAACGCTGCGGCAAGTGGTAGTATCAACCATACAATTTTAGATGTCAATTACTTTCATGCTTTATGTAGTCAAAAAAATGGAAGTACGGCAACCTTTAGTGTAGTAACAGGTGTTTTAATGTCCTGTGTGGTTGCATTGATTACCACAGACAGGACATCGAAACTATCATCTGTCGGGATGATGAAGGTGACAGATGATATATCAATTCCGATTTCGGCCGGAAATGGCCAGCACGGAAGTGAACGGTTTCTGACAGAAAAGGAAAAACGTGATTTGTATGCCGTTTACACACCGGGAGAAAAATTTACCGGGAAAGCAGGCCTCGTTATTAATTATGAAAAGATAGGAAGAAAGGAGCGGTTTTATTATATAAAAGATGACCTGCATTCAATGGTTATAGGAACAACCGGTGCAGGAAAAGACAGAAGGGTAATGTTACCCACGCTGTTTCTCCAAATTATGTCGGGAGTGTCGATTGCACTCTCAGACGTCAAGGGAGACATGTATTGTTATACCTCAGATTTTGCAAGAAAAAATGGATATGATGTTGCAGTGCTTGATTTAAGACAGCCGGAGAAGAGTGACAGATATAATTTTCTCCAGCCGATACTTAATGCGCTGGCTGAAGGAAATACGCCTAAGGCGATAGATGCTACCTGGGACTTGGTATCAGTGCTCGTTGGGCAACAGAAGGGAGAACCCCTCTGGTATAACGGGGAGACAGCGACGATTGCCGCAGCAATCCTCTGCGTATGCCTGGAAGCTCCGCCGGAATATCGCAACATGGCTAATGTCTATTATTTTATTGCATATATGTGTAAGTCAGATATGTACGGACAGATGCCGCTTAATGAATATCTGAATAATCTTGATGATGACCATCCTGCAAAGGGAGTATTTGCGATGGCTCAGATCGCAGCTTCCAAGACGAGGTCATCATTTTTTACATCAGCGCTTGGAACGCTGAGGTTATTTACCAATCCTAATATTGCAGCTATGACATCTGTAAGCGATTTTGACTTAAAAGATATAGGTCGCAAAAAGACCATCCTGTACATGATTGTACCGGATGATAAAAAGACCTTGTATCCTTTAGTCTCCATCATGGTTACACAGTTGTACAGTCAGCAGATTGAATTGGCGAATGAGTATGGGCAGAGACTTCCGGTAGATACGGATTATGACCTGAACGAACTTGGAAATTTTCCAACCATTCCGTGTCTTGGAAATATTCTGTCGGCTGGTAGAAGCCGTGGAATAAGGGTTAATGCTGTGATACAGGACATTCAGCAGATGGAAAAGAATTATAAAGAGGACTTCAAGAATATAAAGACTAACTGTCAGGTAAAGCTGTATCTGAAGTCTGATGACCCGGATACGCTCAAGATGATTTCGGAATCTCTTGGCAATTATACAGTCAAGAGTGTAGGAGCCTCAAATAGTGTGAGCACAGACAGAATCAATGGTGGTAATTTCTCTAATTCTTCAAATCTTGGGGGAAGAAAGCTTCTTGAACCAGCTGAGGTAGGAAGAATTAATTCACCGTATGCCATATGTCTGATGACCGGCAGATATGGGGCGGTGAACAGACTTCCGGATATAAGTGAAACCTTCGTAAATAAAGAGTTTGGAATGGGAAGCAGACAGGAGAATATAGAGCTTATCCAGAAGTTTGAAAAATCAAGAGCGATCAGGGAACTTCCAAAAACTATTCCGTTGTGGGGTATATGGAACACAATAAATTCGCCGGATGATGAGGCTCAGGTAAAAAAGAAAAGAGTATCATTCCTCAAGGGTGAGGAATAACGGAAAGGGTGAAAAATATGATTTTGGCAAATAAGATAATAAACTCAGCTTTTTTTCAAAACTTAAAAGAGTTGGTTATAGATTCAAAAGAAGCGTTGTTAGCATTCGAGGGAATATTTGTAATACTCCTGATAGTCTGGCAGCTACTTGCAATGCAGGGTGCTACGGCATCACTTGATGATAATGCAGCAAAATCAGCGACTCAGAAATATATTAATAAAATTAAAATCATAGTTATAGTGGGTGTAATTATAATATGTGCCACGGCATTATTTACACTAATTTTGAGTTATTTCAAATAAGGGGAATGTGTATGTACATGATTCTGGCTGCTGTATGGCCGTTTAACAAAATACAGGAATGGTTCCAGGAGGTAGTGACAGATATAATCAATGGAATTGTAAATCTAGTCGGGCTTGCTTTTGCTGAGGGCGGTTCATTTATGAACGATGGTCTGATATCTAAGACATTTGAAGCGACACAGGGAGTAGCATTGCTGCTGATAATTTTATTGTCACTTAAGCATATATTGGATACATACATTTTAGAGACCGACGGCGATGCGGATTCAGACCCACTGATTGTTCTTGTCAGAAATTCTAAAGCAATGCTTGTAATAAGTGCTGGCGGACTTATTACGAATTTATGTATTAAATGGAGTGAAAGTCTGTGCAGCTATATAACAGGTGCAAGCTCATATTCATATACGGATGTAGGCTTTACACTTGCTCTGTTTCATAATTTTGTGACAATGGGATGGTTTGCAATGGGCTTTATAGTTGTTTTCGCGGTTATCTTTTTAATATGCTGCTTTGTTGCAATGATAAGAGGTGTTGAACTCGGATTAATGAAAATACTGCTTCCGATAATGGCATGTGATTTGACTTCGATACGTCAGGAGAAATGGAATAATTTTATAGCTTCGTTTGTTGTGGTAGCATTCGGCTATATTGTTCAAATGGTGCTATATAAACTCGCGATTACATACGCTGTTCAAAGTGATATTCTTTCGCTTTTGAAAGCTTTTGTATGTTTATTTTTCTTTATAAAAACACCTAACTGGCTTCAGAAGTTTGCATACAGCTCAGGTCTAAAGGACACCGCGCGGAGCGGAATGTATTTAGGCATGATGATGGGGAGACACTTATGATTTTACTTGATGTGACGGATACATCATTCGGGCAGGATATTATGGCAGTGACCAATAAATTGGTCATTGTCATCTGCGTGGGAGTGGCTCTTAAGATAATTCAGACTTTATATGCTCTGGCAGGCGAGAGTATCACGGTAGACAAGGCAAAAAATAAAATCAAGCAGCTTTTTAAGGTAATAATAATAGCCGTGTCATTATCTGAGCTGTCCGATACCATTGTAAATGGATATCTGCTCAGCCGGGTAGACCAGAATCAAGGCTCAATAGCTCTGGTCAATATATTCAGGTACATGGTTGTTTTATTTAAGGATCTTGTAGGAGCAGCTACAGTAATGTCCGGCTCCATATCAGTGGTTTTGCTGATTATTAAACTGATGGAAATTCAGAAAGCCTCAGAGAACGACATTGCGGAGTTAAAAAAACAAGCAGTAAGAATCATTAAGATAGGAGTGCTGATAACTTTAACATTGGGAATAGTTACAATGCTGTGTGACCATCTTGGAGTCCGCTTAGGTTAGGGTAAAAAGGGTGAAAGATTATGAATGACAATGACAAAAAACTTTACATTCCGGTGAATGTACTTGAGACAAAGGATATCATCCCCGGAATCGGAGGAAAAGAGCTTGCTGCTATAGGAATTACAACCGCTGTGGGTGTGATTATAAGCATAATAGTATATGCCGTAAATAACAATATGCTTACATGCCTTATGATTATCGCCTTTGCAGGCATGGCTGCGTTTATTGCGGTACGCCGCGATAATCATAACGAAAACATGATTTACAAGATATTACAGATTTACAGATATTCTAATGCACAAAAACGGTTTGAGTACGAATATATGGGGATTAAATCACCATGGGAGGATGGACAATGAACAAGGTAATATTGATGGGCAGATTGACAAGGGATCCGGATGTGCGTGTGACTGCCGGCGAAAAGCAGATGACTATTTCAAGATATACGCTTGCAGTCGACCGCAGGAGAAAAAGTGATAACGGAGAGCAGACAGCGGATTTCATATCCTGTGTTGCATTTGACCGTGCGGCTGAGTTCGCTGAGAAGTATTTTCATCAGGGGATGAGGGTTTTAATTACCGGGCATATCCAGACAGGAAGCTACACCAATAAAGAAGGTCAGAAGATTTATACGACAGATGTGGTTATTGAAGATCAGGAATTCGCAGACAGTAAAGCTGGAAATGCAGGTATAGTTCCTGCGGCTGCTGTTTCACCCGATGGATTTATGAATCTGCCTGAAGGAGTTGAAGATGAGGGACTGCCATTTAATTCATAGGAATTTAAGAAATACGGGAAAAAGAGACAAAAACAATATTCTGGTTTATGAAGGCGATGTACTGAAAAGCCGGCTTGATAATCTGTTTCCTGAGAATGTCACTGTGGAAACAGTTATCTGGCTTAACAATCGATTCCTTCTTGTTCAGGATGGCTGCGAACCGGATGAGATATTTGATGGTGATATCGAGATGTCTGAGGTTATTGAAAATGTTATATGTAAGGAGCTGATCAGATGACGGCAAATGAATTTACTGGAGTTAAGGATATAAGGGGATGTTTTTTATATAGAACGGACGGATACATCATGTCATATCTGAGAGTGTACTTTCTCAATCTTGATCTTTTAAGTGAAGCAGACAGACATGCCAAGACAGAAGTCCTCACACGTTCATTTGAGAGTGAGAAGAAGAACTTTGTATATGAGGCTTATCCGCGGGAGATTGATCTTGACAAGTATAAAAATGAGCTTAAGGACAGATACAAGGAGGAACTAAACCATATCGGTAAAAGACATATTCTTACCATTATGCTAAATGAAGCCATTGAGCTTGCAAGCAATGGTGAGAACTTTGAGCATGTCCATTTCATAAAGCTGTGGACATCACCAGGCAGGAACAGGCTTGATTCCGAGAAAGAGTTAAAGGATCGATTATCGGATTTCCAGAAGCGATATGCGGCAGTCGGTGTACGAACAGAGATTTTGGGAGAACAGGAAATTATTAAAATGTGTGCGCTGTATGGAAATGCCGTGCAGGCTGTATATGATGTTCCTGTAAATAATTTGATTTATGAACAGATAGGAAGGTTGTAATGATGCAGATTTTTGCCAAAAAGAAAAATACAGCAACAGGATCCGTGGAACTGAAGGAAACATCAGATTTAAACGAGCACATTTTGAACATAATTACTCCTTCAGGAATAGATTATGACAGCACGCATGCCAATATAGGCGAAAATGTGGGGAAGATTTACTGCATATCAAGATATCCGGCCGAAAATATCAAATATGGCTGGCTGGCGGCACTCTGCCAGCTTGAAGGAACCATAACATCAATAGAGTTCAGGCGAACTGATGCAGATAATCTCATTGATGTTTACAACAAAAAAATAGCACAGCTGAAGGGAGACAGAACAACAGCAAAGGTTGAATCTGATAAGCAGTTGATTGACAAGGCAATTAAGGACCTGGAGGGCTTGATTCAGAAAATTGCTGTCCAGAAGGAACCCGTGGGCTACGTAAATATAATGCTTTACATACGCCACACAGATGGACGCATGCTTGAGGATAGAATAAAGCGCGTATCCGGTGCTGTGGCAGTTGCTCAATGTAAACTGCTCAACCTTAAGTATAAACAGCTGCAGGCAATGAAATGTATGGCACCATATGGAATCCCTTCACAGCAGGTTGCCCGTATGGGTGAGCGCAACATGCCGATATCAACATTTCTTGGAGGATTTCCCATGGCGAATGCCGGCATAAATGACCCGGGTGGATATTGGCTTGGCAGAACATCAAGAACAAATCGTGTAGTGATACTTAATCAGTGGATAAGAAGCAATGACAGGGTGAACAGCAACTGGTTTATAAGCGGTCTTCCCGGCTCGGGAAAATCAACAGCAATCAAGAAGATACAGACCTGTGAATATTCCTTTGGAACAAAGATAATTACTCTTGATCCGGAGGAGGAGTATGTTGACCTGGCTGCCCATCCGGATATAAACGGTGATGTCATTGACTGTGCCGGAGGTTCCACCGGACGCATCAATCCCCTGCAGGTGAGGTATTCTCCGAGAATAACAGAGGATGATCTCAATGACGGAGAGAATCTTAACGATTATATGGTTTACGGTGAGGAGATGGGAATATCTGATCTGGCTCTTCATATTCAGAATCTGAGGGTCTTTTTTAAATTATATTTTGGTGCTGAGAGCTTCGATGCCGGAATAAAAACGGCATTGGAGGAATGCATTATTGAGGTATATCGTGATTTTCATATCACATGGGATACAGAGATTGCTTTTTTACAGCCGGAGGACTATCCGGTAATCCGTGATTTATATGATAAGGTTGAGGAAAAATCAAAAAAGCCGGACTTATCACAATATAAACAGTCGGTATATGACAGGCTTAAGGATTTGCTGTATTCAATAGCATATGGTGCGGATCAGTTTATATGGAATGGACCGACAACCATAAATCCACAATCCGATTTTATTGTACTTAACTGCTCAAAGCTGCTTGAGCTTGATGAGAATGTCAAGAGAGCACAGTTTTTCAATCTCACAAGCTGGGCATGGCATGAGATGTCCAAGGACAGGAGCCAGAAAGTTATTTTCGGAATTGATGAAGGATATCTCTTTGTAGACCCGGATTATCCGGATTTAATGAAGTTCGTGAGGAATGTTTCAAAAAGAGATAGAAAATATGAGGCCGGACTTATGTTTATAACACATTCGGCAGTGGACGTTCTCGATCCTGCTGTAAAGAGGTTCGGACAGGCTATAATAGATAATTCATGCTACAGGTTCATTATGGGAACGGATGGTAAAAACCTTCAGGAGACGGTGGATTTGTTCAATCTGACGGAAGGGGAGCAGACAATACTTGCTTCAAAGAGCCGAGGAGTCGGAATATTATTTGCCGGCAGCGTGAGACTTGATATGAGGCTTGAGGTAAGCAACGAGATGCTTGAAATGTTCGGAAAGAGGGGCGGCAGATAGTGAAGAAAGCGCTGATTGTAATTGTGCTTGTTGTGATGGCACCTTTCCTGCTGCTGGTTCCCGTGATAGGAGCAGCCTCATCGGTTGATGGCTTTTTTGATCCGGACAGTGGTGAGGATTTTGATGTTGAGGCTTATAAAACATCAGATACTGTCATTAAAGTTAAAACCTGGTATGAGGAATATGTAAACGAATATGAAGAACAACTGAATGACAGGAAAAAGGAAGTAGAAAAGGAACACACAACCACTGAGACTGTTCCAAAGGAAAAACCGCAGAATCCCTCAGAAGAGAAAGAGATTAAAACTGAATCACGGAAGGTAACAAAAAAGCCTCAGTTAATTGTAGGAAATAAAGACCGTGACCAAAAATCAGATGAAATGACATTATATGACCCTGATGAGCCGTCAACGAAACCCGGCGGACCGTCAGCAAAACCCGGCGGTACATCAGGTGATAAAGGGAATGCTCAAGAAAGTGATGACGGCTCAGAGGGAGAAGACGGTGAGCAGGAAACGGAGACTCAGGAGACAGAGCAGAGGGAGGTATGCCATGTCAATGTCATCATTAAAATGGATGAATTTCCGGTAAGTGCTGTACTTGCATATTATCATGTGCGGGTAATAAAAAGTATGCTCGATGGAGATGGCATTAAACCACCTAAAAAGGATGATATAAAGGATATGCTTGCAGCCATGACGTCCTGCACTGAAAAGCCGGATGATAATAGTGAGGATTATCATATCACCATGACCTTTAAATCATATAAAGAACTTCCGGGTGTGATGTTTACCAAATGGCAGTTATCTGAGGAGAAGCTGTCAGAATATACCGAACGATACCTCAATGTAACAGAAATGGTGTCAGGCTGGATTGACGAGAATTTAAGTGCATTTGAGAAGGAGGACGCGGAGGAGAACACAGATGGAGAATAAACAGCATAATAAGAATTTAATGACAATAGTGGTGTGTGTGGCGCTTTCAATTGTCAGCCTCGTCATACAATATTTTTTTAAGGGTGGGATGTGAAGATGGTCTACTATATTACATCTCCGACATATCAGGCAGTAATTACATCAGTGCTCCATGAGACAGAACAGATTATCGCCGGCGGTGATAGCATATCGGAGATATATGTCAGCAAATACATAAAGGAACAGATTAATAATCTCTCAGGTGTGGACATGATGATTATTGATCTGTCATGTGTGCTTGATCTTGATACGGAAATTATATCAAGCCTTGAGACCGTAAAGGTTATGTATGGACAGATGAGAATAATTATTCTAGCAACGCAGCTTAGGACAGGAAGCGAACTTTTAATCAAATGTGTGCAGATGGGCATATATGACATCATTACTGCGACTGATTTTGTGGAGATTAAGGATGAGCTTACCGGATGTGTAACAGAAGGCAAGCAGTACAGGGATGCGCTAAGATATCTAAAGCCGCAGGATGATAAGACGGAAGGAAAACAGGTGCGGATTAAACAGAAGCAGAATGCCAACCGTGTGATGATAGGCTTTGCCGGAAGCCGGGCAAGAGTGGGGACAACCCATAATGCCATTGTCACTGCCAATACGCTGCGCCGCAGCGGCTATATGGTTGCACTGCTTGAGATGTCCTCTGCCCCGGTCTTTGCAGACATAAAGGAATCCTATGATGAGGAGTCTGAGGATGCTCTTCATTTCTCTGTCAATGGAATAGATTATTATCCATCTGTGCAGGCAGCGGAGGTCAATTCAATAATGGCCAAGGCATATAACTTTCTTGTTATAGATTTTGGCAGCTTTGATGATATGGATGATATCACATTTAATAAATGTGAGGTTCCGGTAATTGTTGCAGGGAGTAAACCATGGGAGCTTGATGCGCTTAATGCAGTTTTTTCAAGGGTAGTACATGAAAATCTTACAAGATATAATTTCCTGTTCAACTTTACAGACGAAAAGTACCGGGATGATATAAAGAACGGAATGGCGGAGCTTAAGAATGTATTTTTTGCTCCGGTGACAATGGATCCTTTTACAGCGGTTGAGAATGGGCTGTGTGAACAGCTCTGCGGTGATTATTTTGATAGGAGCGAACAGCCGGACAAAAAGAAGAGGGGGTTATTTGGTGTATGGAAAAAGAAAAACAGATAGATGAATGTCTTGAGCTTATTAAGAAGATGTATTCCATCAATCAGGAAAGAGAGGACCTGATTGAGCAGCGGGCTGAAAAAGAGGCAGAGTTTAAGGCATATCTGCGTGAACAGGATAAGGCTATAGAAGCGGCAAAGGACAGATTCAATGTCATTGGCCGGACGGTTATAGATACGGATATCAAGAATACAGGTCATTTGCGGGATGAAGTGAAAAAATGCCTGGAGCTTCTCGGAGTTGAATTCAAGGGGGATATGCCAATTACCGGAAATATACATAATGAACCATATAAAGGCTTCATATCAGGAGACAATAAAGAGGTGGGAACAAAGGTTGTTTATGGTGACAGCATAGATGCCGTTCTTGACAAAGCAGCAAGGATTTCAGACAAGATAAGTGCATATACCAATGTCAATATCGGGGTGCTCAATAAGACAGAAGGACAATATATTGATTTTCGTAAATTTGACATTGCCAAAAGATATGATATTTCCAATGTATATCTGACGCTGCCCCATGTTGATAAAGAGGAATATTCACAGATGATTAAAAGCCTGAAAGCAGAAGGAGCAAGGTTTAATTCATATATTAAGAAATGGTATATACCACATGAACTGTCATCGAAGGAATTCTTCCAGCCATACATAGCGGAGCTGCCAAGGCAGCGCGATTATTCAAGACAGCGGCACTATACATCGCAGGAGCTTTCACTTGTATGTGGTTCAACAGGTAAAACCGTCAATGACATGCTTTCAAGGAATGACGGATATGTGAGGATTACTTATGAAGATAATGGCAGAGGGCGCATAGCACCTAAGGCAGAGTTTTGTGAGCATAAGACACCGGATGAGACGGAGCATGCCGGTAAATGGCTGTCAGACTCGAATGTAAGGACAGTTCTGGTAGAGGGCAGGGAAATGAGCAAGGATATACTGTATGCCGGCAAAGGCTACAGGATTAATCCTGAGGATGAGATACCTAAGAAGACACCCTACGCGGCAATAACAGGCGAAGAGGATGCCGGCGGAAAATATTATACAATCTACGGGGTGCATGATATAAGCGGTATGGTATGCCGCCTGTCACCAAGAAGATTTGATACAAGTGAGCAGGCTGAAAGCAATGTACCGGAGGGACATAAGCTGATTTCACCGGAAGAGCTGAAATCAGAAAGCAGACTATATGAGGATGTATGGTCAAAGCTGATTAAGGATGATATTGAAAACAGCGGTTATGGATATAGCTGTTATATGGTTAAGAATATCAAGCTTCTCAACTATGAGACCAATAAGTCATGGAGCCTTAAGGATATCAGTGCAGTATATAAACAGATAGATGGAGAAAAGCTGCCGGATGGCATAAGTGAACTTGCCGGAACCTATATAAAACGCATAGGCGATGAATGTGTGAATCTGCAGCGCATGGAGTTTCAGGCGGAGACATTTTGAAAAATTATATAAGGAAGGAGGGACTGCTTAAGTGAAAATGTCAAAGTTTTTTTCACAGGCGGAAGAACAGAAACAATCAGAGATAACAAATCAGGAAAAAGAGTATGCTCTTCCGGAGAAAGAGATAACAGATAAGGTCATTGGATATTTTACATCCGGAAATAATGTTGCAAGGCTCAACATGGTTGAGCGCGGAAACCTTGATAAAGAGAAATTCGCTGAGGAAGTAAAGGCATATATTAGGAACCGGTATACGTCAGATGATGATGAGAGTACAGCTAGAATTTATAAAGGGTTCAGCTCATTTATCTGGGGCTACTATATATTAGACCCACTTATTGATGACCCGGACATATCGGACATAGTCATATATGATGCAGACAGAGTTTATGTTAAGAAGCTGGGAATACGGTACAAAGCGGATATTGTGTTTAAGGATGAATCAGACTATGAGAGGTTCGTTGAACGCTGCAGCTTAAGAAACCATGTGAGCCTCAGCATGAACAACAGTGTTCAGAAGTGGACGGACTGGTCCAATGACAAGTACATATTACGATTTACAGCTGTAACGAAGCTCCTCGCATCCAACAGGACAACAACAATCCAAATGCGAAAGCATCCGAAGCAGAAGAAAGACTTCGATACCCTGATAGCTGAGGGGATGCTGACAGATGAGATGGCAGAGATTATTAAGCAGAAGCAGGCAGCCGGAGAAGGTTTCTTAATCTGCGGAAAAAATGCGGGAGGAAAAACAACACTCATAAACTCAATGATTGAGACAATACCTGAGCAGTATTCAATTTTCTGCGTTCAGGAGGCAGAGGAGCTTTTTTCGGCAAAGGAACGCAATTTTGGAGGATACCATATTATTGATGGACGCGGCGAAAATAAGATTAACTATTCGCTCGGTGACATGGTAACAGCGGCTCAGACAATGGATATTGATGTGATAATACTTGGTGAGATAAAGGGTGCAGAGGCAAGACAGTTTTTAAGTGCTGCTCATACAGGTGCCATCTGTTATGCGTCGACCCATGCTGAGTCAGTTGAAGATGCATACATAAGACTATGTGATTATACCAGACGAGTGTCCGACATGACCAATGAAGAAATTTTGTATATGTTAAAGAGTCTTAAAAATGTCATTTTCATCAGGAAATACAGACTTATTGAAATGGCGGAGTGCATCTGGAACCCTGACAAGAAATGCCTTGATTTTAAGTATCTTTGCAAAGATGGAAAGGTGGTGCATTGATGAAGCCTGTAATAATAGTCCTGCATTGCCTTATCCTTTGTGGAACTGCATTTATGGTGTTTGCGGCAATCCGGTATATGGCAGGCAGGAGACTGATAAAAAGCAGTCTTATAACAATATATGAAAAATTAAATTCAGCAGGAGAAAAAAGAAGGCTGTCAGAAAAGCAGATAATGCAGATGTACGGCACTGCTAATAAGAAGGGGCTGATTAACCACATGGATGAGAATTTACGATACAGTGGAATCCAGACCAAACATCCAATACTTACAACAGAGCTGTATCTTGTTATATCCGTGATTGTCATAACAATGAGTATTGTACTGGTATCTTTAATAGGCGGCAGCTTGATATATGGAGCTTTGGCTGCCTGTGTGACTGTTCTGGCAATGGAACTGTATTTTAATAGCTGTCGTCAGAGGAGGTACGAACAGGTTGAAGATGAGCTTGTACCGTTTATCAATTCAATTGATGCTTACGCAGGTGCCACCGATGACATTATGAGCATTCTGGAAAAAAGTGTACCTGTTCTTACCGGCCCACTAAAAGACGCGGTATTTTTCGCTGTGACACAGTCGAAAAGCTCCGGAAACAGTCCGGAGGTGCTAAGGCAGCTTGAAGACAGCATTGAGCACCCTTTTTTTAAGAAGCTTGTCAGAAACCTTGAGCTTTCTTCACGGCACAGTGCCAACTATAAAGACATCATAACCGAATGCCGCAGCCAGCTTGACGAGGCAACAAGAAATGCCAGGATGCTTGAGGAAATATACCGTAACGGAAGACATGACATAATCGTACTGATTATATGTGGGGTACTGTGCGTTGTGATGGCGCTTATCGGTATTCTTGATTATGATGTAATCCCATTTTTTGTCAGCATGTGGGGCACGCCTGCCGGGAGAAGCATACTTGTGATGTGTGCCGCAGCACTTATGGCAGCATTTTACATAGCATTCATAGCATCACAGAAGCGGGGGCACGAATGAGCGAAATATTACGGTTTATCGACAATAATTATTTATATATGGTAACGGGAGTAACCATTGTGTTATGCGTCCTTGTTTTTGTATTTATTCAAAGGTACATGTATGGAGCAATTCGCAGTACATACCAAAGGGCAAAACTGCAGATTGTCAATGCGATGCAGCATAATAAGAGTCACAGTGCATTATCGTACAATTATCAGGCACAGAGACTTAACAAGCTCGGGGTAACCTATTATACACACGGTACAGTTACACCGCTGGTATATTTAACATATAAGATAGCTACTCTTACAGCGGGGTTTATAATCGGAATGATGTTTAACTTTCCTCTGGGCATAGTATTAGCTTTCATTGGTTATATAATACCGGACAAGCTCATAGAGCAGCAAAATAAAGATGACAATAAAAAGATGCTCAGCAGCGTTATGAATATATATGATATTATGCTGCTTCAGATAAATTCAGGGGAGTACATCACCCATGTCCTTATAGATGCCTACCGGGTCACCACGCATCCAAGACTCAAGGCGGCACTCATGGATCTCACGGGTGATATCGCCTCGACAAATAATCTGGTCCTGTCAATGGAGATGTTTGACAGCAAGTTCGACAACGATAATATCCACAATCTTGTTGTGCTTGTCAGACAGCTTTCAGATACCGGCTCAGTTGCCGGTCTGCTAAGTGACATAAAAAAACGTCTCGATAAGCTGCAGGAGAGCTATAACAGCAGTGAGCGTACAAGGATAAACAGGCTCATTGCTGTGAGTACGGCGGTCATAGCATTTGCCGCCATTGCCGTTTTAGGCTATGCATTCGTTCTCGGCATAGCGGATTCGGCTAAATTATTAACACGATAACATGTTTAGGGAGGAAAAGAAAAAAATGAGAAACGCTGCAGTGAATTTTAAGAATTACATTATGAGAAAGGAGGCAGAGGCTCTTGCACTGATATATGCTCCGAAGTTTAAGAAGCAGGGCAGTGCCATTGTCGCAGAAATTATTCTGATCGTGGTTGTTATAGCACTTGCCGTTGCATATAAGGCAGGGGCATTAACATATCTGAATGACCTTTGGACGTTTGTCACTACAAGCACCAAGTCGGCACTAAATTAAAATTATGATGAAAAAATTGTGGACTGTAAAAAAGAAGGGTGTTGGAAACTTGGTAAGCTGCATGGTTGCGCTGGTTTTACTTATGGCAATGATGATATTTTCGGTTACTACATACGCCAATCTCAATCTTGCAATTAAAAAGAGCAGGATAGAGCGGAGCTTTATGCTGCAGATGGAGGCTGAGGGGTATCTGTCTTTGTCAGCGAGGGATGCACTTACCCAGCAGCTTACGGACATGGGGGTTGAGCAGATATCATTTGCAGGTACTACATTGTCCCCGGCTGGATATGGCAATATTGTAACACTCTCAGTGACGGGGCGTATAAAGATGACAAACATTGTGGGAATGAAGAACCTGTTTGAGTTCATAAGGGGGGATGACACAAGTGATTTCAAGATTTATCAAAAATCCACGGCTAAATACTAAGGTGCCGTATTCACCAGTCCGGCTTATGTTTAATAAGAAAAAAGACGGTATTGCATTGCTGCCGATGGTGGCTGTGGTAATGGTCTTTCTTGTGCTGTTGTCCAACTTTATGTACCGCAGGGAGCTCATACAGATCAATTATGAAAAAATAGATACGTCACTTACGGATGCACTTCTTGCCGGCGGGGTAATTAATTACTCCGCATTTGGCAGGACAGGACAGGTGATGATACAGGAGGAGGGAGATGATCCTTCTGCCATGGATTATTATTTCGCTAACTCATATAGGCTTTTCACCGAATGCCTGAAAGCCAGTCTGAGACTGGATGATGGCTATAATGCCACTGCTGATATCGGTATCATTGGGGCGGTCAGCATAAAGGGATTCAGGGTTTACAATTATTTTGAGGACGAAAATGGGTTTTACATAACGGAGATAGGTCTTGATAATGGGCGTGGGTATGCCATACGGCACAGCCTTAACGAACCGGTGTACGTCAATGCGAATGATTCCGTGATTGAAATTAAAGAGACATCCGTATACGGTCAGATTGGCTTCCGCTTCAGGCTTGCGTCACAGCCGTTATGGCTTCAAGGCATGCCGCCGGAGTATTTTGAAGATGATTACACACTCACGAGGCTTATCAGCATTGCAGACTAGATTCAGATTAAGAGGTATGAAGGATGAAAAATGTTGTTTACAAGAGAAAGAAAACACATGATGGCGGAGACGTGAAGGAGCCAAAGGGAATATCGGCAAAGGCTGTACTTTACGGCATCATAGTAACAGCAGTGCTGTATGTCCTGCTGATATTCATCGAGCGTTCAATCGTCAATGCTGATGATAAAACACAGGTATATGTTGCCGTTAAGGAGGTGCCTGACAACCTTGAGGTTACGGTGCTTAACATATCCGATTATTTCGCCATCGAGGACAGACCCGCATCGGTAATACCGGACGGCTGTATTACACATGATACACAGCTGGTCGGATATATAACAGACAGGACAATCAAGAAAAATGAGATTGTCACCGTAACAAGCCTTTCAACTGTCGATGACAGGATTAAGGGTATTGACAATCCAATCGAGGTATCAATCAATGCCTCCAGCCTGTCGCAGTTTGTAGGAGGTGTCCTGAGAACCGGAGATTTCATTAACATATGGTCTGTCAAGACGGATACGGTCAACGGCGAGAAGGTCACAGAGACAAAGCAGATATGCAGCCACGCATACATAACAAGAACCTTCAGTTCTTCCGGAGAGACTGCGGCTGAGGGTGATTCAGAGATGGCAGCGATGATAATTAATATTATTATTCCGGCAGAGCAGGAGGAGGAATTTAATACGGCAGTCTCTGAGGGCACACTGCGTGTCGGAAGGTATCTTTATGATGTGGATGAAAGTATGGAGAATGTAACAGTGACAGATGACGAAGAATCATTAACTGATAGCAGCAAAGAACAGGATTATAGTGGTGTGACTGGGACAACTGAGGCAATGGAGACAACGGAAGAAGCAACGGCATCAGATGATGACATGCCGGATGGTAATGACGGCATGCCGGAATATGAGATGCCGTCAATTGATAAGAAAGTCCGATGAGGAGATATCTTATCAATACGGCGGTGGCAGTTGCTGTCATGATAATCCTGTCAAAAGCAGCAAAAAGAGAACTTATTGTAAAAAACAATATCTGTATGGCAGGGGCGGCTTCCGCACTTGCCGCGGGGAGTTTTATTTTTGATAAATATACAATGGTTTTATGGTCTGTGCTCGTCATGCAGTCATACACAGACATCACTGAGCAGCATCTGTACCTGATGCTGCCAAGGCTGCTGGCGGTTATGGAAGTGGCATATTGCCTTGTGCATAGGACATATCTTGATATACCATTGAGTGTAATGATATTTCCAGCCGTTTTGATAGCCGCAGCAATGCTGATACGGGCTTATACTATCGGGGACATGGAACTTCTTCTTATTATTATGCTTCACATATACAACCAGGGAATAAGTCCTAATGAGTATATGGTGAGTTATCTGTCTGTTACTGGTATGGTATTTGCTGTGTATATGATTGTTAAAAACGTGATAGGGATGATTAAGCACCGGGTTCCGGTTTGGAAGGGAGCATTCGCTCCGGCTATGACTGTTACATATTTTGTAATGTTTTTATGGAAGTATTTATCCTGAGGTGAACTCAGTTCACCTCTGCGTTTTGAATTATGCAGTGTATGGTTGCTGCAATGGTTCCTTGACAACTGAATATTGATACGTCTTAAATTATAACAGGATATGGAGTAAAAAAGAGCATGTCAAAGTCATACATAAGAAAAAAAGCACCGTATTTCTACGATGCTTTTCTCCTGCCATACGAACCTCTTTCCTTTTGTATTTTTTAAGGCATACACAATTAGTCAGATTGTAATGTCACGATAAGGCTGGTGTTTGTAATGGACTTATTTTATTTGCTCTATTTATTATTATACTACTTGATAGACTTATGTCAAGCGAATACTTTCTCTACCTGACTTTGCTATACCTCAAGAACATTGCAAAATACAGGATTTTGGTTATAGGTTGTGTAGCGGAAGGTGACTAGTCTTCTGCCGTTCCATCAAATTCACATTGTCAAGCAGATACTCATATTGTGTTACTTAGAAAAGAATGAATTACATTATTTCTTTTTAAAGTCTCTGTAAATTGTGTAAACAAGTCCTAAGACTGCAACACTAGCAGAAACTATAGAGCAAATTGTTTCCATTACATTAAATCCTTATCTACCCATATTTGCCACAGATATTAACATTATAACATATTCGAAGCAAACAATAAATGCTCATATGTATAAATCTTAAAATGCATACGCCTTTTTATTTGTTAATAGATGAAATGTCGACAAAATAGTAAAAATGTATACACTATTTTTGTAGCGGAATTTGTAATTATACGTTATAATATACTCATAGAAGAAAATATACATAATGCGAAAGAAAGAAGGTATTAGATATGAGAAGATATAGCTTCAACCGCCTTATGACAGCCGCAGTCATAACATCCGTAACCCTTATGATCGCCGCCTGCAACAAGGCATCCGCCCCTGTAGATACTCTTCCGGTGGGTACGGAGCTGCCAGCCGACACATCGGACACTATAAGCACTGAGGCGGCATCCACAAAGCAGGACAGCACCACAAATAAGGGCGGCAATACTAAGGAAACTGGGACTACAAAGGAAAGTGGCAATGCCTCAAAGGATACCGGCACAGGCAAAGATACCGGCACAAAGGAATCTGATGCCACCGAAAAGTCCGGCGAGGGTAATGTATCAGGCGAAGCCTCTAAGGACAGTGAAGCAGCTACAAAGGCAGGCAGCGACAGCTCAGTGACAACAGCCACAACAACTAATGTCGAGACCTCAAAGGCAGCTGCAACCGTAACCGAGACCACAACATCAAAGGTAACGGAGTCCACAACAGCCGCAACACAGGCACCAACTGAAAAACAGACAGAGAAAGCTACCGAGAAGGTAACGGAAAGCACCACTCAGGCACCAACTGAGAAGGTTACTGAGAAGCAGACCGAGAAGGCTACTGAAAAGGCTACAGAGAAGGCTACACAGCCTGTTCACACCCACAGCTATGCAGAGACCGTCACAAAGCAGCCAACCTGCACAAGTGAAGGAATCAAGACCTTCAAGTGCTCATGCGGAGATTCATATACCGAGAGCATCCCAGCAGCCGGACATATCTTCGGAGCTTATACCTACAACAACGATGCGACCGAGCAGACAGACGGTACAGAGACTGCAGTATGCTCCATCTGTGGAGAGAAGAATACAAGAACTGCATCCGGTACTAAGCTGGCTCATGTACATAATTACACAGCCACAGTCACAAAAGCAGCCACCTGTGCAGAGGAAGGTGTTACAACCTACACATGTGCATGCGGTCACAGCTACACAGAGCCTATTGCCAAGACAGCACACAGCTTCGGGGAGTATGTCTATAACAATGATGCCACAACAGAGAAGGACGGCACCAAGACAGCAACCTGTTCAGTATGCGGCGTGACCGACACGGTGACTGCCGAGGGAACCAAGAAGTCGCTCCCTAGCTGGTATGATGAGCATCCGGATATCCCTCTTAATCAGACTAGGGGAAGTCAGCATGATGGGTCGCTGGAAGCGTACTTCACAGACGAGTTTAATTGGATGGGTGCTAAAGAAGGATGTGGTGCATTTGGGTATAGTGATGCTTTAGAAGGTGTTGGCGATTATGCCGAAGGCTTCGTAATGCATGGCTACCTTTATAAATAATAACTTACTTAAAAAAATATTTTCTCATGTTTAAGACGTATGTAGACAAAACATACGTCTTTTTGTATGTAGAAAAATTTTACTTCTTTCATATTTAAATAAAACTTTTTCATAAGGAGGTACCTATGAATAAAAAGAAAAACTATGTTGCTAAAGTTATGGTTATCCTGCTTACTTGTATTTTGTTTATTACAGGTATTGGAATAGAAAATATATCTGCGTTTTGGAATAATGATAATCCTGCTTTTGGAGACAAACGTCAGCTTGCAACAATAACAATTCAGTTAATTCACTGCTATCATAATGACGCAAATGACCCGTTGTATAGTACACATTATGATTCTTCGGGGCGGCATAAGATGGATACAGTTCAGGCAGACTTAGATAGTTGGAAATCTGATAAGAAGAACAATCCTAGTGGCAGGACAGAATGTGTCATGACAAATATAGTATATCCGGGTGTTCTCGGTAACACTCTGGCAGGTCTTGAGTCCATTGATACCAACAAGTATTTCTATGAGTATTCGTTAACCTATGCGGAGTCGGATCTGGTTGACTATGTTCTTATTACCCAGCCGGAGATTACACACTACAGTGACAGCGACAGACCTGCTAATCTCAGGGAAGAGCATGTGAGAATGTACTGGATTGGCAGCTATAATAAATCCATGACAGGAGTTACAGGTAAGTGGACTGAGAATGGATATGATGAAAATGATACAGACATTGGCTGGTGGGACTTCCTATATGAATCATTCCCTACAATCAATACCCAGTTATCGCATCAGACCTGGGAAACCATTGGTGACCATGAGGCTTTCCAGAACAACAAGTCTTTTGTGTTCACCAAGACCATGGGTGAGAACGGCATGGAGTTCATCTTTCTCCTTGAAGGAACCAAGACTTTGAATACAAATGACGGAAGCTTTTATGACATAACACAGGATGATAAATCAGAAGCGGCAGCTAACCATAGAGACCTGATAAGTACAGGCGTTGCTCCAGGCTACGGACAGCATGTTAATGCCATCATCGGCATCGTGTTTTATAACACAGTACAGTTCAATGCCAACGGCGGAACACTTGCTGACAACTCAGTATATACATTGCATACTTATAAAGATAGCAAACAGGCGAAAGCTTACGTTTTACATGCAGATGGTTCGGGTAACTGGGTAGATGGTGCTGTAGATATATCTAATCCAAAGTATGGCAACGTTTCCGTCAAAGCTCCTACTCGCTATGGTTATAAGTTCTGTGGCTGGTATGCGGCTGAGACCGGTACAGATGGCAGCTTAAAATATGACACAAATGGAAACATAATCTGCACCGATGTTCCACTATATGATGTCAATGGAAAGGCGGTTCTCACCTATACTGACAACAGCGGGCAGACAAAGGCTTCACCTTACTTTGGCTCTAACGGAAACTGGATTTACAGGGGTAATGTCACAGCGGTGGCTAAGTGGGAGTATATGGGAGCGTATACAGTACATTTTGAAAAGAATGACAATGACAGCGGAAGCACAAAGGCAACAGGAAGCATGTCCGATGAGGTATTTACATACGATGAGAGTAAGGCACTCCCGGCAAACGGATTTTCAAGAGTTGGTTATACTTTCGCTGGCTGGAACAGAAGTGCCGACGGTACGGCAGACAATGGTTCTAACTACAGAGATAAGGCAGTTGTAAAGAACCTCACGCTCATCCCCGGCGGAACCGCCACACTGTACGCACAGTGGAAACCGCTGGAATACACGCTCACCTTCGATTACAGCAAGCCGGGCAATGCAACGGGAACCGTCACCGGAGCTGACGAAGCATCACGGAAGGTCACCTTTGACAGCAGCATCGGCAGACTTCCCGAGCCACAGCTCACAGGCTGGGTGTTCGAGGGCTGGTGCGTAGACGGCACGATAGTGAATGGAAGCTACACAGGCGGCACAAGGCTTAATGGTGATGATATATGGCATTATACAAGCGACAAGACAGCATTCGCAAGATGGACACCTGTCAAATACGAGGTGAGACTCCACAGCAGCGTGCCGGATGAGGCACTCGGAACACTTGTAAAGCCTTCCGACAGTGGATTAACTGCTTCGGGATGGACATGGAAGGAAAATGAGTACTACAGTGCAGTGTTTACCTACGATACAGAAA